>Ga0265294_10003505_pt1 | contig 20018 bp, 24 predicted proteins | sample MunlanPumphouse3_FD_192504 | JGI IMG/M metagenome (GOLD analysis project Ga0265294, IMG submission 192504) | Groundwater microbial communities from a municipal landfill in Southern Ontario, Canada - Pumphouse #3 | ecosystem: Environmental > Aquatic > Deep subsurface > Groundwater | place...
TTACTTCGCGAATCTGATCTGCATTTTTATGACTGGTGGCAAAAGCCCCATCCAGATTTATTATATGCAGATTTGATGTTCCTTCCTGGATCCAGCGTTGGGCATTATCCAGCGGGGAACCGTATACCGTTGCAGTGAGGCGGTCTCCGCCTACGAGTTGTACACAGTTTCCTGAAAGGATGTCGACTGCTGGAAATATTTCCATTCAACGCACCATCCGTGTAATATCCAGAACAAGAATGTCTTTCGCCCCATTACGTTTCAGGAGATTGATTAGCTGATAAACTTTGTTGGTTGAAACTACTGCATGGAGAGCAACGGATTTGGAACCTGCAATATCCATAATAGTCGGACCCCCAAGTCCAGGGATCAGGGCCTTGATTTCATCAAGTTTGCCACGTTCGACGTTGAGCATCAGGTAACACTGACCTTTGGCAGCAATCACACTTTCAAATGCAAGAATAATTTCTTCAATTTTTTCGTGTTTCTCGGAAAGGGACTTTTTATTTGCAATGACGTTTGTCGTGCTTGAAAGGATCTCATCGACGATCCTGAGTTTATTGATTTCAAGCGTCGTTCCGGATGAGGTCAAATCAACAATTCCATCGGCAACGCCTAACTGCGGGGCTGCCTCGCAGGCACCGGACACTTCGATGATTGTAACATCTGCAGAATTCTTTTTGAAGTAATCACTGCAAATGTGCGGGAATTCAGTTGCAACCCGCATGCCCTGCATATCTTTTGCCGAGGTGATCGGAGATTTATCCGGAACTGCCAATACAAGGCGTGCCGAGCCGAACTGAAGATCCAGAAGACATGCAACATCAGCCTGACGCTCTGCTACCATATCAAGACCGGTGATGCCAATATCAGCAACACCTTTTGACACATATTCCGGAATGTCAATAGGTCTGACGAACAGGACCTCGATTTCCGGATCTATGGTTTTTGCGATGAGTTGACGGGCTCCTGTCATCTGGATATGGATCCCCGCCTTGTTCATCAGCTCATTAATTGGCTCTGCGATCCGTCCCTTGTTTGGAATCGCCAGACGTATTTTTGTCATTCTTAGAAGGTTTTTAATTTGCCGTCAATTACCAGTCTGGTAATGTCAGTGATATTTTCCAGACGTTTGTTGACAATTTCTTCAACTTCTGGTGCAAAGTCTCTGTAGGAGTATCCGCGTTTGGTGATGCACTGAACACTTGCCATGTGCGGGTAGTCGATCGGGTGACCAATCTGTGAGAGGAGTCTGACATACATCTCTTCGATACCATCAACTTTCTGGCATGCCTCCTTTGCAATTTCAGTGGAGAGCAGATTGTAGATTTTTCCGATGTGGTTGATCGGGTTTTTACCAGAAGTTGCTTCCATAGACATTGGTCTGTTTGGAGTGATAAGTCCGTTGCAGCGGTTTCCACGTCCAACCGACCCATCATCTCCCATTTCTGCGGAGGTTCCATTCACGGTCAGAAAAACCGAGGTTGCCTTTTTACGGATGATATCTGCCGTATTGATTTCAACTTTTACTTTTCTGTCGGTGTATTTCTTTGCAACAGTGGTAAAGGATTCTGCCATTTTTTCCTTCATTTCACTATAATCATCGATTCCAGAGCAGTAACGATCGACCATTGCAGATGCAACGGTTATAGTAATGGTATTGATGTCCCGAAGTCCCATGAGTTTGAGATCATAACCGACCATAGGATTTTTTGGACGGAACTCTTTGGCGATGTATTCATCAAGTCCGAGGATGATCTGCTCGACCTGAGAGAAGGGTGCGTGACCTACACCAAAGGATGTGTCGTTTGCACGCGGAACTGCGGTGTGACCTTTCTTGGTGTGGAATACATCACGGAGGTCAGTGGATCCGGTCCCCATACGACAGTCAACAATGACATCGCTTTCCATGTTAAAGGTGGGCATTGTTGTGTGGAGATAGTCACGTGCCGCTTTAACTGCAATAGAATCTGTGGCAAAACATTTGTCACCAAACTGACGGGTCGCTCTCCCGGTCAGGAGGAAGTATATTGGTTTGATAATTTTACCGCCGCCAAATGCCGGATGGGATTCACCTGCTACAACTTCTCCTTGATCGGTGTTGTGATGGAGAACCGCCCCATCACATTCTGCCATATATTCATGACAAAGTGCCTGGGAAATTGCTTCTGCAACACCGTCAGCAAGGCTATCCGGGTGTCCAATACATTTTCGCTCGACAAGTTCGATTTTCTGTTTTTCAATCGGAGTCTGTGAAAGATGGGTGACGCTGATATTTCTCTTCATTTTTCAATCACTTTAGAATAATCTGATGTTTAAGTATAAACATATTTGGATTGCATTTCTGAAAATTTTGAGTATGTGCTAAATTTATATAAAATAGTTGAGGATGAGGTCATCTTTAAATTAGGAGGAAGTAATCCATAGGATACATTTGTGGTTTCATCGCGCTGAATTATTTATTATAATACCAACTTAAGATCCGTCCGAATCTGCGCAACGGACTTGCCGCTGACAAAAATCCGAATCACTCCTCCTGACTCAGAGACAACGATCCCAACAGACGGAGCAACTTTAGTGATCGCCGCAGTTGCAAGATGCCGACCACCAAGTCCGCTTTGAAGATTTGCATCACGGCCGTCTGCATCAAGATATCTGCCGGATGCTTCAATGATACCATTTCTATCAATAAGGAAGACACCGTCAAGTTGGGCAAACTCCTTCACGCTCTCCCAGTTTTCATGGATCTTTATATCCCGTACTTCTTTTGGATGACCTTCGTATGGATTGAGGACACCTTGGTGAGACCAGCGTTTCAGTTCAGCAATATCACCAATAATAAATGCAGTTCCGACAGGTCTCCCCTCCCGCCCATCGTGAGCAAGTTCGAGAGCAAGCATGAGAACTGAATGCAGTGCTTCAGGATCTACCAACTCAACAAAGTTATCCACGGAAAAATTATTGTCCTGACTTTCAACATCATAGATAAGGATCGCATAGGGAAATGCTGCAACTACGGTTCCACTATCTACCTTAGTTAGGATCTTGTACTGGAGAACAGCATCGACGATCTGATTCGAGCAGTAATCCACAAGAGACAGCATGGAGCGGTCACGTAATATTTCCGGCTGGATATCGACCACATGCACTATAGGAGTATCAATTATGAGATCTGGTTCCTTCGGCAGGAACGAAATGATCGCAAGAGCATTCACTGTTTTGGCAAGCTGATCAGATGCAAGCAGCAAAGTTCGATTTTTTTCGTTCATCTGGACCTCTTGATGAGTTCAGGTATCTGTGATGGGCGGGTCGCGACCGGAATACCGAGCGCCTGAAGACGTTCGATCTTCGATGATGCGTCGCCTTCACCTCCTTCAACAATTGCACCGGCATGTCCCATACATTTCTCTTTTGGAGCAGATACGCCGGCAATATAGGATACGATCGGGAGATCGATCTCCATCGCACGGCGTGCCCCCTCTATTTCCAGATTTCCGCCGACCTCACCTATCAAGACAACGCTTTTTGTTCGTCCGTCCGTGTGGAATTCATCGATAACTTCAGAGAAGGTCTGACCGATAACGGCGTCTCCGCCGATACCGACAATCCCCGACTGACCATAACCAGCCATAGTCAGTTCGGAAATTACCTGATAGGTGAGGGTCCCGCTTCGTGATACAACGCCAACGTCCCCTTCCATGCAAAGGTTCGACGGGATGATACCAAGCTTGCACTCGCCGGGAACCAGCATCCCGGGACAGTTCGGACCAATGACCCGTGTACCACATGATCTTGCATATGCTAAAGCACGCATGATATCATGCACGGGGGTGTGCTCGGTAATCGTAATAACAGTTGGGATCCCTGCATCAGCTGCTTCCATGATCGCGTCGCCGCATCCACCTGCCGGAACAAAAATTACCGAGGCACTGATGTCATGTTCTTCCATAGATTCAACGACCGAGTTGTAGACAGGAACGCCACACACTTCCTGACCGCCTTTTCCAGGAGTCGTTCCTGCAACCACACCGGCACTGCCGATCTCTTTTGCGTATTCATTCATCAGGTTTATGTGGAACTTTCCCTGAGATCCGGTTGCTCCCTGAACCAGAATGCCTGTGTTTTTATCTGCGTAGATCATTGTGTTGCCTCCACAGCGGCACGAATTGCCTGATCCATCGTATCAAGCATCTTATACCCGCGTTCTTCAAGAAGCCGGCGACCTTCCCCCTCATTTGTACCGGCAAGCCGTACAATTACCTGTTGGGAGATAGCTGCGGCGATAATTCCTTTGGCGACCTCATCACAACGGGTGATGCCCCCAAGAAGATTTACTACTATTACTTTAACACCGGGCATGGATGCAACGAGCCGTACCGCATACATAACACGATCCGCATTTGCTCCGCCGCCAACATCAAGGAAATTGGCAGCTTTTCCATGGTAATGGGCAATAATATCAAGTGTTGCCATCGTGAGACCCGCACCATTTCCGATCACGCCGATATTCCCATCCAGTTCAACATAGGAAAATCCATGTTTTTCAGCTTCTGCTTCACGCGGGGCAAGGTCACGATTTTCGGGAATACCCTGACGGATAAGGGAGTTATCATCCAGAATGATTTTTCCGTCTGCGGCAAAAACTCCATGCGGAGTCATAACGAGAGGATTTATTTCAGCGAGAACGGCATCCTTTGCTAAGAATACTGTAAACAGGTCCTTTACGATTTTTCCGATTTCTTTTGGAGCATCGCCAATGACATTTCTGACAATAAAATCCGGAACAGTTACAAATGACGGATCAACATAGACACGGCGAAGTGCTTCGGGGCGTTCCTTTGCAAGGGTTTCGATTTCGACTCCTCCCTCTTTAGAGAAAAGGATCACCGGCATTTTTTTCGAGCGGTCAATGATGATACTCAGATAATATTCATGCAAGATTTCAAGGGCTTCTTCGACCAGTATCTTCTCGACTTTCAATCCCTTGATGGTCTTTCCAAAAAGGTCCGCTGCAACTTTGTCAATATTTTCTGCATTTGCCGGCAGAATGCCGCCGGCTTTTCCTCTGCCGCCAACGTCGACCTGAGCTTTGAGAACTACCTTTTCCGCAACTTTTGGAAGAGCGTTTGCTGCCTCATTTGGGGATGTGATTAGAACACTATTCGGAACCGGGATCCCTGCGTCCCGGAAAACTTGTTTTGCTTCATATTCACGGAATTTCATAACTGACTCCTGACGAGTTCCTGTCCTATTGCGAGAGCCCGTTTGTTATTTTCTTCTGTACCTTTTGGAACGCTATCCAAAACCGCATGTTCAAGTGCATCGTACGTCACGATGCCGGTTGCTTCGAGGAGAGCTCCGAGCATTATCACGTTCGCAAAGACCGTTTTTCCCAGTTGGGCTTTTGCTTCAGCGGTCGCGGGGATCTCATAATATTTACATTCCGGGCGGCTGGTGACATACCCCGGATCAATGAGCATGAGTGCACCTTTCGATGCATTATTACCATATTTATTGTATGCTTCCTGGGACATGATGACATATACACCGGGATCCGTAACATTTGGATAATAGACGGGGTCATCCGAGACAATAACTGCCGATGCGGATGCTCCGCCCCGTGCCTCGGGACCGTAACTCTGGGTCTGCACAACATGTTTCTCTGAATAGAGGGCTGCAGCTCTTCCAAGGATCACTGCTGCCGTGATGATACCCTGACCGCCAAGACCGGAGAATCTTATTTCAGTTTTCATTTAGATTCCTCCACGCCAAGCGGCGGATTATGCCTGCGGACAAATTCACCGACAACGAATTTCCCGGGTGCAAGCGTTTTTCCTGCCGCAGCGTCACGATCTGCTTTGATTTTCAGAACGGAGTTTTGTTTAAACATGTCTATCATCTGTGTTGGGAGACGCAGTTTGTTTTTGCTGCCAAATGACGTTGGGCACTGGGTCATTACTTCAATGAACGAAAGTCCGGGTACCTCCAGTCCCGTACGAATTGCCTCTGTAAGCTCTTTTACGTGAAATGACGTCCAGCGAGCAACGTAATTCGCGCCGGCGGCTTCTGCCACTTTGCAGAGATCGAACGGTTGTTCAGACATTCCGTAAGGCGTTGTTGTGGTAAATGCCCCATACGGGGTGCAGGGACTTCCCTGACCTCCGGTCATCCCATAGATATTATTGTTGATACACACCACGGTAAGGTCAATATTTCTCCTGCAGGCGTGGATAAAGTGATTTCCACCGATCGCGGAGCAGTCCCCATCTCCCGTAAACACGATAATGTGCTGGCGCGGTTTGACAAGTTTCACGCCGGTCGCAAAAGCGAGGGCACGCCCATGGGTCGTATGAAGCGAATCAGACGACGTGTATCCTGATGCACGGGAAGAACAGCCGATGCCGGAAACGAATGTGGTCTCTTCCTGCTTAAAGCCGAGTTCCTCAACGGCACGAAGCGTACAGTTGAGAACAGTTCCGTTACCACACCCCGCACAATATATGTGGGGTAACCGGTCCTGCCGGTACCAGTCCTCAAGGTTCATAACCGAACCTCCGTCATGGGTTTTGTTGCCGTCTTTGCAATCTCAACAGCTTTCAGCAATTCAGTTGTAGTGTGCAAAGCACCCCCGAGTTTTGCCACGGTAACAATGGGAACATTGGTGTACTGACGGACCTCTTTTGCGATCTGCCCAAGGTTCATCTCCGGAACGATGAATGCTTTTGCATTTTTGAATGCAAGTAGCGTTTCGTCAGGGAACGGCCAGACAATTCTCAGATTCAGATGACCATAGGTATTTGGAATATCGACCATGAGCTGACGAACGGTTCTTGTCGGAGCTCCGTAGGATATGAAGACGATTTCTGCATCAGGATTGACTATGTCAACATCGGCGATCTCATTTTTGAAATCCTCGATTTTTCTAACCTGACGGCGGACCATTTGTTCATGAACTTCCGCAGAGTCGGTTGATGGGTATCCCTTTTCGTTATGCGTGAGTCCGGTGATGTGGACATTATGCCCCATACCGAAAGTCCCGAAACCAGGAACGCCATTTTCATCCGGGGCACAGGGCAATTCCCCTTCCTTCAGTTCTCTGCGGGGGATGATTTCCACATTGCTGTGCAGAGTAATTTTTTCCCTCATGTGTCCAATCGTTTCATCAGCCATCAGAAATACAGGAGTTCGGAATCTGTCTGCAAGGTTGAATGCTTTGACCGTCAGGTCAAACATCTCCTGAACAGACGAGGGGGAAAGGGCAATAATACTGTAATCTCCGTGCGACCCGTATCTGCACTGGAGCATATCCCCCTGTGCAGCCTTGGTCGGCTGACCTGTAGACGGACCACCGCGCTGGACATTGACAATGACGATCGGTGTTTCCGTGATGGCTGCATATCCAATATTTTCCATCATCAGAGAAAAACCCGGACCCGAGGTCGCGGTCATAGTCCGGGCACCTGCCCACGATGCTCCGATTATTGCGGCGGCACTGGCAAGTTCATCCTCCATCTGAATGAAAATCCCGCCGATCTTTGGCATACGTGCTGCCATCCGCTCGGCGATTTCTGTAGAGGGTGTGATGGGATATCCTGCAAAGAATCTGCATCCGGCTGCTATCGCTCCTTCTGCACAGGCAACATTGCCATTCAGAAAATCAGTTTTATCCGTCAATATTCAATCACCACTTTATGAGGCTCGTAGGGTTTTTCATCGATCCATGATATTGCCTGGTCCGGACATATGATCTGGCACATGCCGCAGAGCTGACGACCATAGAATTTCTGTAACCGGCAGTTGGTACACCTCTCAGGGTGGTTTAGAACAGGGATTATGTAGCCACGGGCTCCCGGTCTAACTCCTTCCTGAAAAATACCATAAGGGCAGACTTTCGTGCACATATTGCATCCCTTACACCGGAGTTCATTTATAACGAGCTTCATTATTTATACTGTTAATATATGGGTCTCTTACAGGCTAAAAGTTCTTCTCTTAAGGGTATATGTTCAACCAAACGTATGCGGAAACAGGCTGCATGAACTTTTCATTTACTTCTGATAAAAAGATACTATTTTATCTTATATTTGAGGAGGCATAAATAAGGATGAAGTATGCGGATTCTGCGTGCCAATGATGGTCAATGCAATGGTACGTTAATAAATCATGTAATCTATGATAATCCTTATCCATTTCAAAAAGAAGAATTACTAATAACCAGAGGGATATGTGTGCAGAAAAATGTCAGAACCTCACTACGACTTGAGCTCAAAGATAAACCTGGTCAGCTCCTTGCTGCAATCGAGCCGATATCAAAAATCGGAGCAAATGTAATTACTATCTCTCATCAGCGTGATACAAAATCCAAAACCGGGAACTTAATTGTCAATATCGTCATATCCCTCCCAGAAGCCCGCCTGCCCGAACTTATAGATGTACTTCGTAAAAACGAGGTCGCAGTTGTCCGAATTGGAACAGAATATCTCACCTGCACAAAAACGTTCATACTGATAGGTCACATCCTGCATACGGACCTTACGGATACGGTAAATAGAATAGACAAGAAAAACGTTGCGGAAGTTACTGAACTTCAGCTAATTATGCCCGGGATTGCCGAACGTTCAACTGCAAAACTCACGATTAAAGCAGGAGGGGAAGCAGAGATGATCAATGCTATTTCCCTGCTAAAGGAAATTGCTCTTGAGAAACATCTTCTCATCATTGATGAGATCGGAGGTGACCTGTGAAACCTTGGAAGATTGCCCTCATCGGTCTTGGATCAGTGGGACGCGGTGTGGGAAAGGTGCTGAAAGGTGACCCGCGGTTCATCATCGTCGCGGCAGCTGATTCAAAAAGTGGAATCCTTGATCCAGCAGGAATCGACCTGGAAGCTGCTCTTGCAATGAAAAAGAAAACAGGACTCTGCGGTGACCCTGCATGGTCATCTTTCCGGATTGCATGCGAGGCAGATTATGATATATTGATCGAGGTCACGCCAACAAATGTCGTAACCGGCGAGCCTGCACTTTCCACTATAAAAACAGCACTTCAAAGAAGCAAACATGTTGTCACCTCGAATAAAGGTCCGGTGGCACTGGCATCCAATGAACTTCTACGCATTGCCGCAGAAAATAACGTCGGGTTCCTGTACGAAGGTACCGTTGCCGGGGCAGTCCCGATTATTCGGGGAATTCAATATGGTCTTGCCGGAAATAAAATCAAGGCACTGTATGGTGTGCTTAATGGGACCTGTAACTACATTCTTACCAGAATGAAGGAGGAAGACCTCACCTACGAACAGGCCCTCTCCGAAGCAAGGGATCTTGGTTACGCAGAGGCAAATCCAACATCCGACGTCAATGGAACGGATGCTGCGATCAAACTCGTAATTATCGCAAATACCCTGCTTGGAATGAATGTTAAACTCGCCGACGTTAAATGTACCGGCATTTCCGAATTGACCGTTGATGCCTTAAAAATGGCGGATGAGAACGGACGTTCCATCCGTTTGATCGCCACCCTCAATCCGGAGAAAAATATTCTGGAAGTATCCCCCCGCCTTCTTTCGCAAGATAATCCGCTTGTTGTCTCAGGAACGCTGAACGCCATTACAGTCGAAACAGAATATGCCGGACCTATCACATTTATTGGTCGCGGCGCCGGTTCCGTTGAAACTGCAAGTGCCATCTTGGCAGATCTTTTATTCATTGAAGAAAAATATGGATGAGAAAGGAAAAAACTCAGGAGTACTTGCGCGCCGCGGGTCATTTATTGCATCAATGCGGCAAATGACTTTTGAAGAGGGGCACTTCACAACCACCGATTTGGCATCTGCCATGGAGGTCCCTCGTTCAACTGCTCAGGACTGGGTAAACCGGCTCGTCAAAGAGAAGTGTATTTTCATCAAAGAAGAGTCACATGGCAGAAATCCGGCACGTTATGCAACCAGAAGTGCCCTCCCGCAGACAACCTGCAAACGAATTTTTACTACATTAGATGGTTCCGACGTGGAAATTTTTCATGAATGTCTTTCGAGCGGATGTGCCGGTTTTTGTGAATTCCATCACAGAAAAGCAGGAGGGGCGGCACTTACCATCACCCGTGACGGGGTGATACTTCGTGAACGGGCAAAAATAGGGATATCAGGCGACCTTCATCTAGACATTGCAGCAGTAGGTCTCCTTTCAGTACGAAAAGAAGGACCGGATGTGATCCAGACGATCCGCTCGATTCCCGGCGGACCTGCCTACTCGCTCTCTGCAATGATGGGGCACGCAAAAGGCGTAAAGGGAGTAAAAATCAATTCAGCTGACGGTATCATAACCGGAGATGTCCGGACCCCGGCACTCATATCCATGACGATCGGTGTGGATGACACAGATAAAAAAGGATGCGGCGGTGCGACCTTTGCCCTGTCACAGGCATTGATGAAATATCTGACAGATTCAGGCGAGGTCATCGGCATCAGACATCAGGTTGCTGTGTTGTGTCAGGATATTACGGAAAAAACTGCCGGAAACTCATGTAGTTTTATTGAACTGGCGGTTGGACCCGAAGAGGCTGCTTCACTCCCTGCAAAGATCTGCCGCTTTTTGGAGGAGGAAAGTGTTTCTGAGGAGTGGGGCATTGCGATTCTGACCGGTATCAATGTTCCTTCGGATTTGCTCATGCTTGGGAAAAAAATTCGTGAAAGACGGGTGTCTATGGAAGAAGTCCTGGAAACAGCAAAACGATTTGGGGTGCAGGTTTATGGAAAAAAAGGCATCATCGGGGCAGTAGGGGCAGTGAGCCTGAAAAATCAGCCGCAGGACGTCCTTCTGGATCTGAAAAATCCGGTTGTGATACGGTAATCTGAATTGATACGCAACTCGCCTTATCCACCGGAGACCGGCGGATAGAGAACGATCTCATCACCATCTTTGAGGGTGATGGTTTTTGCATCGTTAGAGTCGATTCGTTCTTTATTATACATCAAAATAATATGGGGATTGAGCTTGGCTCCGCTAAAAATCTCCTCCATCCCATTGTTCCGGATTTTTGCAAAAGCCAAAAGAGCTCCAAGAAGAGAGGTTCCTTCCCCGACAGTGATGGAATTTATCTCACCAAAAAGTTCCCGGAACTTTGCAAATGAACGTATCGTTATTTTCAACATTTTTGTTCGTTAGATGTTAATGTTGTGAGTATGAGTATTTACACGTTTTATTTTTCCAGAATCTCGACCAGAGTGATCGTGAACACGAGGGTCTTTCCTGCAAGCTGGTGATTTGCATCCAGAGTGACCGTCTCTTCGTTGATTTGAATAATGGTTACCGGGATCTGGTTTCCGTCGCCAAGCTGGATCAAAAGCTGCTCGCCGGGATTTGCGGTGAAATCCGCACCAAACTCTGCACGCGGAATCTCCACGGTCATATCATCGTTTTTCTCACCGTATGCTTCTGACGGAGGGAGAGTAACGGTTTTTGTTTCGCCGATTTCCATTCCCATTACTGCTGCATCAAAACCGGGAACGACCATCCCGGATCCGGCAGTAAATTCCAGCGGGTCACGCCCCTCTGATGAGTCAAAAAGTGATCCGTCGGTTAATTTTCCACTGTAGTGAACACGTATTGTATCACCATTTTGTACTGACATACCATTTTGGTGGGATTTTTTGGTATAAGTAATTGGCGGGACGCGCTCTGATACAGCATATTTTCATACAACTTCTGAATGAAACCTAAAATCCTATATTATATCACATCAAATATATAGAACATGTTAGTTTACGTGAATGGAAAATTCGTGCCTGAGGAACAGGCAACTGTGTCGATCTTCGACCATGGTTTCCTCTACGGGGATGGTGTCTTCGAAGGAATCAGAGCGTATAACAAACGTGTTTTTCGTCTTCAGGAACACGTGGACCGGCTCTTCGATTCTGCAAAAGCGATCGACCTTAACCCCGGGATCACCAAAGACGAAATGTGCACAATCATCAAAGAAACACTCCGTAAAAATGATCTTAAAGATGCATATATCCGACCGATCATCACCAGAGGAATCGGATCGATGGGACTTGACCCACGCAGCTGTGAAGCTCCCTCAATCATATGTGCAGCATCTCCATGGGGAGCCATGTATGGCGATCTTTACGAGACCGGTCTGACCGCAGTGACCGTTTGTGTCAGAAGAAACCCTCCAGACACTCTCCCGCCAAATATCAAATCCCTCAACTACCTGAATAATATTCTCGGAAAAATCGAGGCAAACTACAAAGGTGGAGACGAAGCAATTTTCCTTGACCGTACGGGTAAACTTGCTGAAGGCTCGGGAGACAATATCTATCTCGTTAAGAACGGAGTTTTATACACTCCGCCGACCATCAACAACCTCAAAGGCATTACACGTCACGTCCTTCTTGAACTCTGCGAAAAGTTAGGTATCAAGGCTGAAGTCTGTGAACTTGGTCTCTTCGACCTCTACACCGCAGATGAAGTGATGGTCACCGGAACCGCGGCAGAGATCTGCGCGATCACAAAGGTCGACGGCAGAGAAATCGGAACCGGAAAACCCGGTGCCGTCTACAAAAAGCTTCTCGCAGCTTACCAGCAGGAAACCCAAAACAAGGGTGACGCATACTGATTCCATACAGGGGATCAATCATAATCTTTTTATAATCAGAAGTTGACCCTTATAGGCAGTTTTGCTGATATAGTGTAGTGGCCAATCATGCCGGCCTTTCACGCCGGCGACCCGGGTTCGAATCCCGATATCAGCATTCAGTGACTCGTTTATTTTGATTATATTATTATGACATTTCATCCAACTAACAACCCTGTCTTCTGGAAGACAACTGCAGACAACCTTCTTGCAGATGAACGATATGAAAAAGCAGCAGAGGCTTACCTCAGGCTGACTGAACTCATGCCAAACGACGCGGATGCATGGAAAGGCAGAGGATCTGCCCTTTTCGGTCTGGAAAAATATGGTGATGCAGCATCTGCGTTCGAGAGAACATTGATCCTGATCCCTGATGACAAAGCAACGCTTGAAAAACTTGCAGAATGTTTTGAAAAGCTTGGCGCTTCCGAGAAAAAAGCCTCATGTCTCCTTCGGCTAACTGAGTTATAATTTATCTCAGTAAGATACTCTTATCAGCCACTACATCAAGAATAATTATATGCCCGATTTTAAGTGTCCAAAGTGTGGCGCGGTACTTCAAGTCAAACCGGGAACACAGATGACAACCTGTGCATTCTGTGGGACGGTCACTTACATAGATCGTAGTTCTGCTTTGTTTTTCTATCTGCTTCCTTTCTCGATCAATGAGAACGCAGCAAAAGGAATTTTCAAACGCTGGACTGCCGGTCCCGCCCAGGCTAAAGATCTCGAAGCAACAGCTAAGATCACCAAAATCACCAAGGAGTTCTTCCCGGTGTTCAGGTTCCGCCGGACAGTTGCCGGCAGGGAAACGGTACTTGTTAAACCCGCAAAGGGGACTCTTCTCCCGGGAATGCAAAATTTGGTCATCCCTCCGGGAAATGTGGAGGTCTATGATGATAAAACATCATCTGGAAATGCGGAGACGATCCAACCGGATATCACCATCGATTCCTATCTCCCGGAACTTCCCGGCGAAGCCATCGACCAGTCGCTAGTCTATTTCCCTATCTATGAGATTGCCTACGATTACACGGATAAGTCCTATAATGCAGTCATCGACGGCTCTTCCGGAGAGGTCCACGTAACCTCGTCACCGACAAGAAGTTCGGTAGCCTACATCGCGGTCATGGGATTAGCTTTGGTGCTCGGACTACTCGGAGGCATTCTGGGAATGTTGGTAAACCCCATATTTTTCATTCTTATTCTTGCGGGATTCTTCGCAGGAAAACTTCTTGCAGGAAAAGTTGTCTCGCGTGAAAAACCCGCTGCAGCGGAGGCAAAGCAATGAGTGAAACACAGAAGATCCTCGTAACCATGACATGCCCGTCGTGCGGCGGTCAGGTTCAGTGTGAAGAGGGAGAAGACCTTGTCATTTGTAAATTCTGCGATTCCGTATTCGCATTGATGAGTGACGAGGGTATCAATAAGGTCATGTATAAACTGACCGTCGATAAAAATAAGGCGCTCGAAAAAGTGAAAGCCTGGTATGCAAACGGTCCGAAAGCAAAAGATCTTCCGACAACTGCTGTCGTAACCGAGGCATATCCCCTGTATCTCCCGTTCTGGCGTTTGATTGCCAGAGGTAAAGCATGTGTCTGCGGGATCGAGATCCAGAGACGCGGGAAAGACAATGAAACCGTTGAAATCCCGCATGAGGCACTCATCAACCGGAAATATGTCTACTCAGAAATTGCCTGCGAATCCGGAGACCTAGGTATAAAGAGCATTGTCATACCGGAACGTGCAGAGGCGATACCTATTGAAGACCAGAATATTGTTACATTCGGCGTAACCAAATCGCGTGACGAAGCATACATGACCGGAGGGAATGCTATTCAGGAATCGGCGATCCTTGACGGAAGTGTAAAACTGGATAAGGTCTACTTCTCGAAGGCATTTTTCTTCCCGAAAGCCTTCACACTTGTCTACTACCCGTTCTGGGTGGTCAGATACCAATATCTGGAACGCGACTACTTTGCGACCGTTGACGGGATCACGGCACGAGTCGTTTCTGGACGTGCGCCCGGTAGTGCCGAAAGTCAGAGTACGGCTGCAGGGATCGGAGGGGCACTTGCAGGAGGGGCGGTCGGGATCGGTCTTGGCGCCGCAATCATGATCGAAGAAGAAGGGGGTATCGGTGCCCTCATTGTCGGGATTATCCTTGCAGTATTTCTTCTCGGATATTTCTACAAGAGATTTAGATACGGCGACGAAATCCTTGAAGGCGCTGTTGAAGGGAAAGGTCTCAAAAATGGCCGGACCATCGCAAAAGTACAGACCATTTACAATGAAACATATGACCATTTCAACTGAGGTGACTAAAGATGCTGTTAAAAGAACTAAAATGTCCCGGCTGCGGTGCTCCGCTTAAATCAAAAGAACGCGACATCATGCTTTCCTGTGATCACTGCGGGAGGATGAGTTTCTATGAAAATGGAAATGTCGATGATGTGAACTATACCATCGCCGCTCCAACAAAAGAACTTCAGGGAACGTTAATTTATATCCCGTTCTGGATCGTGAACGCAGATCTAAACGTAAAGAAAGAGAAGATTTCCGGTGGAAAAATCTCGCGGTTTATCATGGATAAACGACAGATGCGGGGGACGCGTGACTTTTATGTCTGTGCCGCCGCAATACCAGAAGAATTCGCCCGAAAATGGAATATGGATCTGACCCTTGACCAGCCGCAGCTGAATGCGATTTCAGGATTCAAAGGCGGGAAACGTGCTGCCATGACGATGGAAAAAGCCATTGCCGGAGAAAATGCGGAGTTCCTGTTCCTGAGATATGAAACGGAGATCCCGGGAACTCTCCAGCAGCTTGACTATGACTTCCGGATCAATAGTACAAAAGTGCTTTATCTTCCTGCATACAAAAATCAAGATAAATATCAATTAGGTGTATCCAATGAGTAATATTGAAGATAAACGCATGCATCTGATTTGGGCATCGGTCATATTAATGCTCGGTGTTTCCATTCTGGTGACCCTGCTTGTATCGGCTGTCGGATTCTGGGAAGGTGTCGGTATTTTCCTTGCCGGCATCGGTGTGATATCGTTTTGCCTTCTCACATTCATGGGCAAACCCGCATCCCCGGTTTTCTCCCTCTTACTTGTACTTTCGGGTTTTCTCCTTCTTGTACAAGGATTTCTGGTCGGCATGTTCCCGATCATCACTGCCCCGGTGCTAATCGGAATTGCACTGGTGATTCTGGCAGTAGGCGCCATAATATCAATTATAATGAGAAAATAAGGTGAACTATGACAACAGATTTACGAGATAAAGTAGAAGACGACCGCGGTCTTATCAAAAAAATTCAGTTATGTGTTCCGGGATTTCGGGGATACCGCCAGAAAGAGGATGTTCGTCTTGGGGACGCACTCCTCCGTCAGCAACTTGCAGATGAAGTGAAAAATAATGTCCTGCTGCCTCTGGAACAGGTACGCGAGTCAGCCGGAAGAGCCCTCGAACTCGACCTGATGAACGACATGGCAAAGGTCATCTCGCAGGCAAAAATGACTGAGGCAAAGATCCGGCATGCCGAACAGGGATACTCCGGTATTTCCCCGGCGACCCGTATCAATAAAACAGAACTGAACACGATGTACGAGTATGATCTTGCCTTGATCGACGGCATCGCAAAAATCAGCGAGATCGCGAAGATGACCCTCGGCTACGCTGAGGCAGGCAACTATGACAGGGTAGCGAAAAATCTTCTGGACATAAAATCAGGATTTACAGAGTTCGCAGTTATGTTTGACAAACGCAGTGTGGATATCGCAGGGATAGGTGCATTTTAATGGGATTAGGATTTTTTTCAAAAACCAATGAGAAGATCGGGTCAGGTTCCGATATTGAAGGCGCAGATTCAAGAAAAGGATTCTACTGGGTTGAAGACCAGAAGGGTGAAAACGTCATGTGGCGTCTTCCCCGAAACGTCATGTGGAACGATAATGTGCTTGTCCGTGAAGATGAGTATGGTATCTTTTTCCGTGATGGAAAAGCACTTACCGTTTTTGACCGTCCGGACCGTTACGCCCTGACAACCGAGAATATCCCCATTCTGAAAAATATTCTCGGAACAGTTGTCGGGAACGTTCAGATCGGAGAGTTCTACTGGGCACAGAAACGTGAATTCCGGGATAAATTCGGCACCTCGCAGCCTCTTGCGTTCCGTGATGTGGATTTCGGCGTTGTCCAGCTGAGGATCTTCGGTCAGTTTTCCTACAAAGTCGTCGACCCGCTTCTTCTGATCACACAGTTTGTCGGAACAAAGGGTCTGACCAAGTCTGAAGAGATCGTCGACTGGCTGAAAGCCCAGATCGTTATGATCCTGAATGATACGCTTGGTGAACTGAAGACAAAGAAACAGATGGGTGTTCTGGATATGCCAGCATATCTTCAGGAGATCGAGCAGCTCTGTCTTGGCAAACTGACTACAGAAACAGAGGTTTATGGTCTGAAGATCATGAAGTTCGCTGGTCTGAACATCAACATGCCCGAAGAAGTTCAGGAAGCGATCAACAAGCGCGGGGCAATGTCCGCTCTTGGCGTGAACTACATGCAGTATCAGTCCGGTAAAGCCATTGAAGGTATTGGACAGGGAGCGGCTCAGGGTGGAGAAGGAGCCGGATTTGCAATGATGGGAGCCGGAATGGGTGCCGGGATGGGGATGGGTAATATGATGGCACAGGGCATGGCCAATAATGGAGCGCAGCCCGCACCTTTTGGTGCGCCAAAGGCGGCTCAGCAGCCCGCAGCCCAGGAATCAGCAGTTCCTTCCGCAAAATGCGGTAAGTGCGGTGCTGATGTTCCGACCGGTACTAAATTCTGTCCGCAGTGCGGAGAAAAGATGGGCTCGAACGGTGTGTCCACCTGTGTAAACTGCGGAGCGGTTCTGATGCCCGGGGCAAAGTTCTGCCCTGAATGCGGAACAAAAGTCAGTGTTTCTACAAAGTGCCCGCAGTGCGGGGCCGATGTTCCGGCAGGCACAAAGTTTTGTCCAGAATGCGGACAAAAACTCTGATTTTTTAAAAATAATTCTTTTTTAATTCTTTATGCGATTGATAATAAAAAAGTAAAGTGCGGGATGTATTTTTATTCACGCCGGATCTTCACTGATTCAGCGTGTGCCGCAAGACCCTCGGCAGTCGCCAAAGTCTCAACAATGTCTCCAATCGTATCCAGACCCTCTTTCGTAACGATCTGGACCTGAGAACGTTTCATGAAATGGTGGACATCCAGTGCAGAGTATGTCTTTGCATATCCCGCCGTCGGGAGAACATGGTTCGTTCCCGAGGCATAATCTCCGCAGGCAACCGGGGTATACGGACCGATGAATATTGATCCAGCATGTTTGATCTTCGAAAGGGTTGCAAGCGGATCTGCTGTCTGAATCGAAAGGTGTTCCGGAGCGATTTCGTTCATCAGCCCGGTTGCTTTTTCAATATTTTCTGCAATCACATAGCCGGAGTGGGCGAGTGCCTTTTCCATGATTTCCCTGCGGGGAGCATCAGCGATCTGGTGTTCTATCTCTTTTCCAACCGATTCTGCAATTTTCTTCGATGATGTTACCAGAACACAGGCGGCATTCGGATCATGTTCTGCCTGTGCAAGTATGTCTGCAGCGATAAAGACAGGGTTTGCTGTTTCGTCTGCGAGAACACCGATCTCGCTTGGTCCTGCCGGAAAATCGATCTCGGCATATTCACGAAGCATCATCTTTGCCTGGGTCACAAACACATTACCCGGTCCGACGATCTTTAGAACTGGACGGATCGTTCCAGTCCCAAGAGCCATAGCGGCTATTGCCTGGGCTCCCCCGATGGAGTATGCCTCGGTAACGCCGGCAATATCGAGGGCGACAAGGGTCAGAGGATTTACCGGCGGCGGCGTACAAAGAACGATCTCCGGGACTCCGGCAACGCGGGCCGCCACGGTGGTCATAAGGACCGTAGACGGGTAGGCCGCCCGTCCTCCCGGAATGTAGATACCAACACGATCAAGGGGCGTCGTCTTCACGCCGAGCGTGATACCGGGTTCCATCTCCTCGAGCCAGAGGGTCTTGTCCTTCTGCAGTTCGTGAAACTGGGTGATCCGGGCTTCGGCTTCGATCAACGCCTGAACAAGTTCCGGGGCGACCGAGTCATATGCCTCATCGATTGCCTCTCTGGATATCCTAAGCGAGGAAAGTTTCTGTTTATCGAATTTTTCTGTCAGCGCAAAAAGAGCGGCATCACCATTTTCACGGACATCTTGAATTATGTTCTCGACCGACTCTTTTACGTCGGATATTGAGCCGCGGCGCATTGAAACCCACGACTCAACATTAAGCGGCTGCCATAACATGATAAGTAGTATTTGATGCGAATGGATTTAGAATATAGGGATTACTTTCGCACGTCCGCATCCCATTCGCTCATCTTTTTCTCCAGAATTCCGGCGGCGGATGCCACCATCTCCGGGCAGATCGTTTTAAACAGGCATTTCTCTCTAATGATTGCGAGTTCATTCTCGTTAAGGACATCATAGCCAAGGAGATCACGGCAGAGGATCGAGCTGTTTTCTGCTTTGAACGCCGCAATCAGTTCCATCGTTTTTGTATTCGTATCCACTTTCGCATTTGGATCTTCTACACTGCAGGCTCCGTATTTCAGACCGATAACCATCAAAGCCCCGGTGACGGCGCCGCAAACCTCACCACAGCGCATCCCTGAACCGAAACTTCCGGCGATTTTCTTTGCAGTCTTTTCATCGAGACCAAGTTCTTCTGAGAATGCCGAGAATACTGACTGCGAACAGTTAAATCCCTGTGAAAACGTAGCTGCTGCTTTTTCTGCATGATCCATAGATAAATCCAGTACAGATATATCGCTGATCAAAAAAAAATCATTCGGAGAGCAGTTCAACTTCCATCGAAAGACGCCAGATATTTTTTTGGGCACGGTGCGGCAAATCTGAAATCGACATCATACGTTCGTAAATCGAAACTTCACGGATACCTTTGACAAGATTATCTGCATGTGCTACGATCTTCTCTTCGAGTGTTTCCGGGACAGCAGATTTCGGCGGAAGACCCAGGAGGACCGACTCGTCTTCACTGAGACCCGCACCCGTATGCCTTTCAACAATATGCGTGATCTCATCTGATATCCCCATCTCACGACATATTTCTGCTCCCGCACCTGCATGTTCGATCGAATGGGTCTTTGACCTCCCGATATCATGCAGCATTGCTCCGGCATATACCAGATCCTTATCTACAGACTCACCGGAAAAACGTCCGGCGACCTCGGCAACTTTTCTGCAGTGTGCTGCTACGCCGGAGTCACACCCGGCTTGAAAAAGAGTGTTTTGATAATATTCAGGCATTCTCAAGT
>Ga0265294_10003507_pt1 | contig 20007 bp, 14 predicted proteins | sample MunlanPumphouse3_FD_192504 | JGI IMG/M metagenome (GOLD analysis project Ga0265294, IMG submission 192504) | Groundwater microbial communities from a municipal landfill in Southern Ontario, Canada - Pumphouse #3 | ecosystem: Environmental > Aquatic > Deep subsurface > Groundwater | place...
GGCTTTTCCTTTGTCGGTGATGAACATTTTCCGCATGGGAACGGCCCCGATAACGTTACCTTGGCCATCGCCGAGGGCCACCACGTTGACTTCGGTTCCTTGGATAAATTGCTGAATCACCACCGGGAGTCCCCATTTGGCGCTGATGCGGTAAAAATATTCCACAGCCTGATCGGGGTTGTGTGCCAGGTAGGCGTCATAAAACTTGCCCTTGATCATCCAGGGGCCTGGCACCTGCCGGCATATCGATGGAATCTCAAGCGGAGAGCTTACCGGGAGGCTTTGAGGAACCAAGATATCGTATTTCTTACCAAACTCGGGGAGATTTGATTTAAGTCGATCCTCATATTGTTCGATGGTTGGGAGGAACGTATGAATGCCCAAGTTAGAGAGGCGGTTGCCCGACTTGATCAGGGGCAATAGTTCGGCATCAAAATTTGGGATTAACACGTCGATCTCCTCTTTCTGGTGAATCTCCTCTATCCGTGCCAGCATCGGTTCGATTCCCCCGGAGGGATAAGGAACGAGGTACACCCGATCAGCGAGGCCTTCCATATAAACTCCTGGCTCCATATTTTCATAAGCCAGTCCGATGATCCTCGCGCGGAAACCGGAAGCTTCGCGGAGAGCGCGGATGACTGGCACTCCCGGACCCGGGTTGTCGGTATTATTGAGGCCGCTGACAGCCAGGGTTATCTGGTCATCCTTCATTTGAGGAAAGGTAGTAGGACCTCAATACTGATCTGAAATCCTGTAGGTTACGATCGAAATCACTCTTACTGAGATCATACTCTTCCGCCAATTTGGCGAATATTTCTTCTTCTCCCAATCCCTCCTGGAGGGATTTTAGGATCGCCAATCCGGTTTCATTGACGGTAAACGACTCCCCGGTAGAGGGGTCGAACACCACTCCCTGATCGGATATCCTGAGCCCGGGTTTAATTTTGTAGTTCATCGTATCATTTTTACACCTGACAGGTTTTTACACCTGACAGGTTTTTAAAACCTGTCAGGTTTAAACGTATTAGACAGCAATTTATTAAAAAACCAGCGGCTCGAACAAAAAAAAAGACTGCGGGGGTATCCAGCAGCCTTTTTTGTTTTGTTAGTGCGACAGGTTATTCAGTAGCCTGAGGCTCTTCGGCCTGGTCGGCAGCTTCGGCAGGAGCTTCTTCGGGCTCTTCTGTCGTTGCAGCAGGAGCTTCAGCAGCCATTTTCTTAGCATAGAGAGCAGCACGGGCTTCCCGGATTTTGGTCTCCTCGGCCAGTCTTTTCTTCAGTGCATCGTTTTTGGCTTCTGACATCTGGTTCAGCTCTTTATTGAGCTTAGCCTCATTTTGCTTCAACCATTCCTGAAATTTCTCTTCAACCTGTTCTGCAGTCAGGGCACCTTTGGCAATCCCTTTCAGCAGGTGGTTTTTGTAAATGATACCCTTGCTTTTGAGCAGGGTGCGTACGGTATCGGTTGGCTGGGCACCCTTTTGTAACCATGACAAAGCTTTGTCAAAGTTAATATCGATGGTAGCAGGTTTAGTGACCGGATTATACGTGCCAATCCGTTCAATAAGTTTTCCATCCCGTGGTGCCCTGCTATCCGCAACCACTACGTGATAGTAGGGGCGGAACTTCTTACCGTGTCGTGCTAATCTGATCTTAATCGGCATTTTTTTGGTAATTAGGACGTTTACAAAATTGTGGCTGCAAAGATACCATTAAAATCCTGTTATCCAAACTATGCGGAACTTTTAAAAGAGTTTTGAACAAGTCGCCAGAAGGGGACAATCCTTTCTATTTTTGTTCCACCATGAGTAACTTTGTTCATCTGCACCTTCACACCCAGTATTCCATCCTTGACGGGGCCACCCCCATTGAGGAGTTGATGAAGCGGGTTGTGGAGCTAAAAATGCCTGCCGTAGCCATAACTGACCACGGCAATATGTATGGAGTCAAGCACTTCTATGATGTTGCCCGCGCAAATAATGTTAAGCCAATTATTGGATGTGAAGTGTATCTGGCACCAAACGGTCGCAGAGACAAGTCCGATATTGAAGACCGGAGTCGTTTTCATCTGGTACTGTTAGCCAAAAACAAGGCTGGATACCATAATCTGATCAAGATTGTCTCCCTGGCCTATCTGGAAGGCTTCTACTACAAACCTCGGATCGACTGGGAGCTGTTGGAGCTGTACCATGAGGGACTGATCGCCTGTTCCTCCTGTCTGGCAGGGGAGTTACCTCGTGCGGCTATGCACGGGCAAAAGGAGGCCGAAGAGGTGCTAATCAAATACAAAAACCTGTTTGGCGAAGATTATTACATTGAATTACAGGACCATGGCCATCCGGAGCAACAGCAGGTAAATCCTATTCTGGCCGAGCTAGCTACCCGCCACGGCGTCAAGCTGATCGCCACTAACGACGTTCATTATCTGAACGAAAAAGATGCTGAAGCCCAGGATATTCTGCTCTGCCTGAGCACCAACAAGGATTTCAACGATAAGAGCCGGATGAAATTCATGGGCCAGGAGTATTTCAAGACTGAGGAGGAGATGCTACGGTTGTTTCCGGATCATCCCGAAGCCCTTTTGAACACCCTAGAGGTGGCTAACAAAGTCGAGGAGTATGAGTTAGATCGCCCGGTGCTGCTGCCCGCATTTGTTCTTCCCGAGCCCTTCACTTCGCAAAACGATTATCTAAGGCACTTAACATACAAAGGGGCGAGCAAGCGATATCCCGATTTAACTGATGAGATCAGAAGCCGGATTGATTTTGAGCTTGAGGTGATCTCTGGGATGGGATTTGCTGGCTATTTCCTTATCGTACAAGATTTTATCAAAGCTGCCCGCGAGCGCCAGGTATCAGTCGGGCCCGGACGCGGGTCGGCAGCCGGCTCAGCAGTAGCCTATTGTATCGGGATCACCAATATCGATCCGATCAAGTATAAGCTACTTTTCGAGCGCTTCCTGAACCCTGAGCGGGTGACTATGCCCGATATCGACATCGACTTTGACGAGGACGGTCGGAAGGAAGTGATGAAGTATGTCCTGGACAAGTATGGTAAAGACCATGTTGCTCAGGTGGTTACCTTCGGATCGATGGGAGCCAAGTCCTCCATTCGCGATGTAGCAAGAGTTATCAGTCTTCCGCTTCCCGAGGCTAACCGATTGGCTAAGCTCGTACCCGAGGGGCCCCAGGTATCGCTCAAGAAATCGGTCCAGGAGGTTCCGGAGCTCCTGAAAGAGCAAAAAGAAGGAGAACCGTTAGTTCAAAAAACACTGGAGATGGCCATGATACTGGAGGGCTCTGTCCGCCAGACCGGAATTCACGCCTGTGGTATTATCATCGGCCCCGACCCGTTGATCGAGCATATCCCGGTTGCTCTTTCGAAGGATTCCGACCTGATGGCTACTCAGTATGATGGGCACTATCTGGAAAATGTGGGCATGTTGAAGATGGACTTCCTGGGGCTCAGAACTCTCTCTATCATACGTGATGCTCTCGAGAATATCCAACTCTCCAGGAGGATCACCATCGATATAGAGCAGATCCCCTACGATGACCTCCAAACCTTTGAGCTGTATCAGCGGGGTGAAACCATCGGAACTTTCCAGTTCGAATCGCCTGGGATGAGAGGCTATCTCAAGGATTTAAAGCCGACTTGCCTGGAGGATTTGATTGCCATGAACGCTCTTTACCGGCCCGGCCCCATGGAATATATCCCGATGTACATCCGGCGAAAAGCCGGGCTGGAACCGGTAGAATACCCGCATCCCTGGCTGGAGGATATCCTGCGCGACACGTACGGGATCATGGTGTATCAGGAACAGATCATGCAGGCTGCACAGATAATCGGAGGATTCTCTCTTGGCAAGGCCGATTTGCTCCGCCGGGCGATGGGGAAAAAGAAGCCTGAGGTGATGGCTCAACAAAAGAGTATTTTCATCGAAGGTGCGGTTAGTAAAGGTGTTCCGAAAGAAAAAGCTTCAGAGATTTTTGAGGTGATGGCCGAATTTGCCAAGTATGGCTTTAACCGCTCACATTCAGCCGGTTATGCGGTTGTTGCTTTCCAGACAGCCTACCTCAAAGCCCACTATCCAGCCGAATTCATGGCCGCGGTGTTGAGCCGAAACCTGTCGGATATCAAAAAGATCACCTTCATGATGGACGAATGCCGGCGGATGGGTCTGCAGGTTCTCGGCCCTGATGTCAATGAGAGCTATCTGAAGTTCACTGTCAACAAGGAGGGGAATATCCGATTCGGGCTGGCTGCTGTAAAAGGTGTTGGCGAAGGTGTCGTTGAGTCGATCGTCAAAGAACGGGATGCCAACGGCCCGTTTAAGGATATCTTCGACTTCGTCGAACGGTTAAGCCTGAAGGTTATCAACAAAAAAGTTGTGGAGTCACTCCTTTACAGCGGGTCGCTGGATAACATTTCACCCTACCCCCGCTACGCATATTTCTCAGGAGATGAAAAGAGTGGCACCTATATCGAACAGCTCATACGCTACGGTTCTAAAGTGCAGGAGGAGCAGGGTGGCTCCCAGATCAGTCTTTTTGGAGACATCAGCTCCATGAAACCATCACGCCCTGAACCACGTGCCAGCGAACCTTGGAGCAAGCTCCAGAAGCTGAACCTAGAGAAAGAACATGTAGGAATCTATCTGTCGGCACATCCGCTCGATGAATACAGGTTAGAAATTGACCACTTCTGCACCGCCAACCTCGCCGATCTGCAGGATCTCAGCAATCTGAAGAACAAAGAGTTATCTATGGCTGGCATTGTCACCGGAGTCGAACATAAAATGACCAAAAAGGGTAAGCCCTTTGGCCGGGTATCCCTAGAGGATTTTAATGACACCCACACATTCACTTTCTTTTCTCCAGAATATCTTGATTTTAAAAGGTTTATGGAGCCCGGTTATGCCCTGCTTTTGAAGGGAAAAGTGGAAAAGCATCGGTTCAATGAGGACGAATGGGAGCTGAAAATCAAGGAGATGAAGCTTTTAGCTGACGTGAGGGAGCAGATGATCAAGACGCTGACACTGAATATCAGTCTGGAAAAGATTCATCAGGAGTTCGTTGAAGAAGTATTGAATCAAATCAAGGAAAATAAGGGGAAAACCCTGCTGAAATTTAAAGTGTATGATCCTGTTGAAAAGATTGCTGTTGAACTTTTTAGTCGAAGTTATCGGATTGAAATGACACCATCTTTTATCGGTTTCCTGAACAAAAACTCCTTTCTTGAGTTTAAGATTGAGTAAAAGCCGCAAGGGCATCCAGAAGGATAATTTTTTACCTTCGGCCTCATTGATAACTTTCAAAAAAGAATTGAACCATGACACTTGAGCTTACCGATTCAAACTTCCAGGAGATGATTGTCCAGTCGGACAAACCAGCTGTTGTTGATTTTTGGGCAGAATGGTGCGGTCCGTGCCGAATGATTACCCCGATAGTCAAAGAATTATCACAGGAGTACGATGGCCGTGTTGTGATCGGCAAAGTGGATGTTGACAACAATCCCGGGATTTCTGCTACCTATGGCATCCGGAATATCCCCACCCTTCTCTTTTTCAAGAATGGTGTAGTGGTTGACAAGCAGGTAGGGGTTGTACCCAAGGGGGCCCTCGTTCAGAAGATCGAAGCTTTACTGAAGTAATCCGACTACGACAGCATCAGAAATCTTGCCGAAATCGAAGAGTGGGGCAGCCTTTACCAGCTCGACCTGATCGCCAGACAGGTGGTTGAAGGATTCATCACCGGTCTGCACCGGAGTCCTTATCACGGTTTTTCAGTCGAGTTTGCTGAGCATCGTCATTATAATCCGGGTGAATCCACCCGGCATATTGATTGGAAGTTATTCGGCAAAACAGATAAGCTTTTTGTCAAGCGCTTTGAGGAAGAGACCAATTTGCGCGCTCATCTGATTATTGACACCTCCTCGTCGATGCTCTTTCCCATTGCTGAAAAGCGGGTTCAGAGCAAGCTTTTTTTCTCAGTATATGCTGCCGCGGCGCTGATCAGGCTGATCCGGCAGCAGCGTGATGCTGTTGGGCTCACGCTCTTTTCCTCTGAGATTGAGCTTACTACCACAGCGAAACTCAGCGAGGTTCATCACCAGTATTTGATCGGGGAATTGACCCGCCTGCTGGAGAAGTCGGAGAAGGCCGATCCAAAAGAGAATCTGAACCGAGTCACCCATGCCGCCGAAACTATCCACCAGCTGGCAGAGCTTTTCCACAAACGGAGCCTCGTAATTCTGTTTACCGACATGCTCGATGAAGGGAATCCGGAGGAGCTCTTCTCGGCCTTGCAGCACTTCCGGTACAACAAACATGAGGTCATCCTGTTTCATGTTAGGGATCGTCAACTGGAGGAAAAGTTCGATTATCCGGCCAGGCCTCATCGTTTTGTCGATATGGAGACTGGCCAATCACTCCGCATCAACCCGGCAGAGATCCGCAAGGCCTACCAGGAACGGATCCAATCATACTTCTCGGAAGTAAAACTCCGGTGTGGGCAGTATGATATCGATTTTGTAGAAGCAGATATCCGGGAGGATTTCAGGGAAGTGTTGCTGCCTTTTCTCATCCGCAGACAGAAACTATTCTAAACCCGATCAAAGAAGCGGGCTGAAGATGCGGGCGATGGATTCCTGCAGTTTGTGATACCAGGGCCGACTCTTCCACTCCGCCAGGCTCATCTCCCTGGAGTATTCCAGGTCGTCCATGAAATCGAGTCGAAGCTGCTGCGAAAGCTTCTGGTCATAAATCAGGGCATTGACCTCAAAATCCTGATTGAAGCTGCGGATATCCATGTTAGCGGTACCTACCGAGGCAAAGATATCATCCACGATCATGAGCTTACTATGCGTAAATCCCCTGTGATACAGATGGATATGAGTGCCGCACTCCAGCAACTCCGTCAGATAAGAGCGGCTGCTGCGACCCACGATCCAGCTATCGTTTTTCTCGGGCAGGAGCAGCCTGACCTCCACGCCGCTGAGGGCTGCCGTTTTCAAGGCAGTCATAATACTTTCGTTGGGCAAGAAATAAGGTGTTGAAATATACACATAGCGTTCTGCCGTGGCAATGGCAGAAAAATAGGCCTGCATGATGCTCTGCCAATCAGAATCAGGACCGCTGGCCACAATTTGAACCAGGCACTCGTTGGTAATCCGGCTCTCCGGAAAATAAGACTGATCATAGTCGGATGAGTGGTTCGCAAAATTCCAGTCGAGCAGAAAGATCGCCTGGAGGCTCCTGACCGATTCGCCCTCCAGCCTCAGGTGAATATCCCGCCAATGGTTTTTTGGGCCCAACCCGCGAAGGTAGCGGTCGGCAATGTTTAACCCACCAACAAACCCTACCTGGCCATCCACTACGATGATTTTTCGGTGAAGGCGATAATTGAGCTTATTGGCGAAAACATACGTCCGCACGGGTAAAAAGCTGCATACCTCGGCTCCGGCAGAAGTCAGCTCGCGAATATATCGCCTTGATAATGACCAACTCCCAAGGTCATCATATAACACCTTAACCTTCACCCCGGCACGGGCTTTTCTCACCAGGATATCTTTTATGCGATTCCCAATCTGATCGTCCTCGATGATATAAAACTCGAAATGGATATGATTGGTGGCCCTTTCCAGCTCATAAATGATCGATCCGAAGGTTTGACGCCCATTATTGAGAATCCTGATCCGGTTTCGCTCGGTAATCAGCGCTTTAGAATTGTTGAGCAGCAACTTCATTAAATGGCGCTTTGGCGTCAGCCGCTCATCCCGGATGAATAGTTTCTGATTCAAGCGGATCATCTGGTCGCGAAGAAGCCGGTCGAGCGACATGCGGTCGGCGATCTCCTTCATACTGATAATCTTACGCTTTCTTGGATTGACTCCAAGGTAGATATAAAGAATGACTCCTCCGATCGGCACCAGAAAGAGGATGAGAATCCACGCGATGGTTTTGATGGGGTCGTGGTTCTCCAGCACAATCACGATGATCATGACCACAATGGTGATCAACAAGATCACATCCAGCAACAGCCAAAAACCGCCGCGCTCTCCCAGAGTACTGAAGATGCTGGATAACATGGTATAAATTTAAACAAATTTTAAACCTGTCAGGTTTATAGACCTGTCAGGTTTTGAAAACCTGACAGGTGTAATTACCTTTATCAACTATGGAAACCATCATTTTGTTATCCGTTGCTATCCTGCTTCTGGTGATTTCGATCATTCTGCAGTTCAGGAAGAAGCCGGACAAATCCGCCGAACGCGACAAGTATTTAATCGACCATTTTGATAAGACTATTGTCCGGATTGAAGGAGCAGTTAAGGAGGAGGTCCGGATTAACCGGGAAGAGTTAACCAGGGGGTTGAGCCAGATGCAGGCATCCCTCATTGAGATGCTGAACCAGATGTCGCGAACCCAGCTGGAACAGCTCAAGGGTATCATTGAAACCGTTCAACAGTCGCTCGGCTCCATGAACCGATCGCTGGATGAGAAGATCGGATCTCTCACCACCAAAGCTGATGAAAACAGCAAGATTGGACGGGAGGAGTTGACAAAGAACCTGAAGGAATTTTCTGACACCATGACTCTGCAGATGGATAAGATCAGCAACAAGGTGGAAGAACGACTTAAGGACCTGAATACGAACACAGAAAAGCGTCTAGATCAGATTCGCGAGACCGTTGACGAAAAGTTGCAAAAGACGCTGAATGAACGACTTGGGCAATCATTTGAGCTAGTCAGCAAACAGTTGGAGAGTGTTCAGAAGGGGTTAGGCGAAATGCAGACTCTGGCGCAGGATGTTGGCGGCCTGAAGAAAGTATTGGGCAATGTGAAGCTCCGCGGGGGGCTGGGCGAGGTGCGCCTGGAGCTTCTGCTGGAGCAGATCCTGGCACCCGAGCAGTATGAGGCGAACGTTAAGACAAAGAAAGGCTCGACCGACCTCGTTGAATTTGCCATCCGGCTGCCCGGGAAAGATGAAGATAATAGCATCGTTTATTTACCTATCGATGCTAAATTTCCTCAGGAGGATTATCTGCAGCTTACCGAGGCTTACGAAAACGGCAACCCCGAGATGATGGAGGCAGCTTCCAAAAGGCTGGAGACTGTAATCCGCAGAATGGCTAAGGACATCCGCGACAAATACATTGATCCGCCCAACACCACTGAATTTGGAATCCTTTTCCTACCGTTCGAGGGCGTTTATGCCGAAGTCGTTCGCCGGGTCGCCCTGATGGAGACTCTTCAACGAGATTATCGTATCATCGTCACCGGCCCCACCACACTGGCCGCCATCCTCAACAGCCTGCAGATGGGGTTCAAAACCCTGGCTATCCAAAAGAGAAGCAGCGAAGTCTGGAAGGTTCTTGGAGCCATCAAAACTGAATTCGAGAAATTTGGCGGACTGCTCGATAAGGCCAAAAAGAACCTGCTGACAGCATCCAATCAGCTGGATGAGCTCTCCGGAACCCGCACCAATGCTATCCAAAGGAAATTAAGAAATGTAGAATCGCTACCCCAGGCTGAGGCTTCCGCCTATCTGCCTGAAATAGGGGAAAACAATGAGCTGGAAGAAAATTCAACCCCATGAGAATCAATAAGAATCAAATCGCGCAACGCTTCATAAAATACGCCCGGATCGAAACAACCTCAAATCCGGCATCAGGCAACTGCCCAAGCACTCCAGGGCAAATTGAGCTGGCGAAAATCCTGATGATTGATTTGCTGGAAGCCGGATGTATCGACGTGCATCTCAACGAATTTGGATACCTCACCGCTACCCTCCCCGCCAATACCACCGATAAACTACCGGTAATCGGCCTCATCGCCCATCTGGACACCAGCCCCGACTTGCAAGGTCGGGATGTCAATCCCAGAATTGTCGAAAAATACCCAGGTGGAGATATCCCGCTGGATCCCGGCGAGAAGATCATGCTCCGTCCAACTGACTTCCCGGAGCTTAACCAGTATATTGGCCAAGACCTGATTGTTACCGACGGGAATACGCTCCTGGGTGCTGACGATAAAGCCGGAATTGCCGTGATCATCGAGGCCATCACACACCTGAATCAACACCCGGAAATCCGACATGGTCAGGTAAAAATCTGCTTTACCCCTGATGAGGAGATCGGGCGTGGAGCTGATCGATTTGATGTTCAACGCTTTGGGGCAGATTTTGCCTATACCATCGACGGGGGCGCCATCGGTGATCTGGAATACGAGAATTTCAATGCAGCAGCAGCGTCCATCCGAATCCATGGTCGCAATGTGCATCCAGGAACGGCTAAAGATAAGATGATCAATGCAATACAGCTGGCTGTCGACTTCCATAACCAGCTACCTAAAGGTGACCGGCCCGAGCATACCGAAGGATATGAAGGATTCTTTCACCTGATCCGACTCAATGGCGGCGTGGAAAAAGCCAGGCTCGAATACATCATCCGCGACCATGACTCGAAAAACTTTGCCGAACGGAAAGAGATGCTCCGGAATATCACATCCAGGTTCAACACAACCTACCCACCGAAAACCGTCGAGCTGGTTATCAAAGATCAGTATTTCAACATGAAAGAGAAGATCGAACCGGTGATCTATATCGTTGAGCTGGCAGCAGAAGCTATGCGGATGGCCGGCATCGAGCCCCGAATCGCACCTATCCGAGGCGGAACCGACGGTGCCAGACTCTCCTTTATGGGACTGCCAACCCCTAACCTCTTCACCGGCGGACACAATTTTCACGGACGGTACGAATTTATCCCCATCCAATCCATGGTCGCATCCGCTGAGGTCATCATCAACCTGCTAATGATCGCCGCCAAAAGCAGGAATAAACAATCTTGATTCTTGTTTGTTTGATTGGAACCCGGACAGGCTAATTAAGCCACCAACGGGTATCTAATCTTCAACAAACAAGAAATGATCTTCAAAGAATTCTCAGCAACTAAAAAGAGGCTCTTCCGGGTGATGGACGACCAGGGGAAAATCATCTCCCCCTCCCACCTTCCGGAGATCAGCAATGAGCTGTTGATCAAGGCATTCCAGGATATGCTCTTCGCCCGCACCGCCGATCAGATGATCGTGAGCTACCAACGTCAAGGACGTATCTTTACCTATCCCCCTAACCTCGGTCAGGAAGCTATCCATTCGGCTGTTGCTCAGGTGATTAAGCACGACGACTGGCTAGTTCCGGCTTTCCGTGAAATGGGAGCTTGGCTGGCGAAAGGCGTAACATTAAAGGATCTTTTCCTCTACTTTATGGGAAATGAGACAGGCGGCAGCTTTTCCAGCGCGCACAACATGTTCCCCGTTTCGGTGCCAATCGCTTCGCAGCTACCACATGCAGCAGGGATAGGTTATGCAATCAAGTTGAAAAAACTGGATCAGGTGGTGTATGCCTTTACCGGCGACGGGGGCACCTCGGAGGGTGATTTTCATGAGGCACTGAATTTTGCTGCCGTATGGAAGGTGCCCGTGGTCTTCATTATCCAAAACAACCAGTTTGCGATCTCTGTGCCGCTACGGATGCAAACCGTGTCCGACAGCCTGGCCATTAAAGCTCAAGCTTACGGAATGCCTGGTTTACAGGTTGATGGCAATGATTTCTTCGCAATGTTTGCCGCCATCAAAGAAGCCGAAGAGCACACCCGTACTGGGAACGGCCCAGTTCTGATTGAAGCTGTCACCTATCGGCAGGGCGCTCATACCACATCCGACGATCCGACCAAATACCGGACTCGTGAAGAGGAGGAGGCCTGGCAGAAAAAAGATCCCGTCAATCGATTGCGTAACTACCTGATCGATAAAAAACTGTGGGAAGAATCGCGGGAGGAGGAACTTATCAGCCAATTTCGGAAAGAGATCGATCGGATCTTTGTGGAAGCAGAAAATCATCCCTCCTATCCGTTGGAGGATGTCTTTCAGTATCAATATGCTGAGATGCCTGACGACTTGAAACGGCAAAAGATTGAACACGAAAGGTTCCTGGAGTGGAGCCGCTCCCGAACGAAAAAGGAGGTAGCCCGATGAAAATTATGAATATGGTCAATGCAATCAATGACGCATTGGATATCAAGCTAAAAGAAGATCCTAACATTGTTGTTTACGGCGAGGATGTCGGCGTGGAGGGCGGAGTCTTCCGCGTGACAGAAGGCTTGCAGAAGAAGCACGGAGCCGACCGGGTCTTTGATTCGCCACTGGCTGAATCGGGCATTGTGGGAACTGCTGTTGGCATGGCCGCTGCCGGTTTAAGACCAGTAGTAGAAATGCAATTCTGCGGATTTGTCTATCCGGCTTTCAATCAGATCATTTCGCACGTATCGCGAATGCGGAACCGGACCCGTGGCAAGTACACCATGCCGATTGTCATCCGGGTTCCTTACGGAGGCGGCATCAATGCGCTGGAACACCATTCGGAAAGTATGGAGGCGCTCTATGCGCACATTCCCGGATTGAAGGTGGTCATTCCGTCCACTCCCGCTGATGCCAAAGGGATGCTCATCTCCGCCCTTGAATCCCCCGACCCGGTGATGTTCATGGAGCCGAAAAGAATCTATCGCGCTATCAAACAGGAAGTTAGCGAAGATAGCTATTCCATTCCGCTGGGCAAGGGTAAAATCCTCCATCCGGGAACAGATGTTACCGTCATTGCCTATGGTGCGATGGTTCGGGAGGTACAGAAAGCCATGGTGATGGCGAAAGAGGCTGGCATCTCGGTGGAGCTCATTGATTTACGGAGTATCTATCCAATCGATAAAGAGCTGTTAGCCAGCTCTATCAAGAAAACTGGCCGGGTGGTTTTTGTGGCTGAAGAGCCTACCGCTTTTGGAGTAGGTGCCGAAATCATGGCCATCGCGAACGAAGAGGCCTTTCTGTATCTGCAGGCGCCACCGAAACGAGTTTCTGCTTTCGATACGATTGTGCCGCTACCTAAGGGAGAGCACCATTATCTGATCTCTCCCGAGAAGATCTTCTATGAAATTGAAAGAACTGTAAAATTCTGACCTGATGCGTTATATATTTAAATTTCCGGATATTGGAGAGGGGCTCGACGAGGGTACTATTGCTGAATGGTATGTTCAAAAGGGTCAGCAGGTGGAGATGGGTGAACCCTTGGTTAAGATGGAGACTGACAAAGTCGTGACGGACATCCCATCGCCACGCGACGGGATTGTGGCAGCGCTTTATGGCCGGGTGGGCGAAACTATCCACGTCGGGAGTCCACTGGTGGAGTTTGACCTGCCGGGTATTGACGGAGCCGATGCGGTTTCCGAAGTTCAAAAGCCTGTTTTTGAGCCGGTTAATGAAGAAGGTGCCGGTGTTGTTGGCACCCTGGAGGTAGCTGACAACTCAGCTTACCTGCCACCAACGGATGAAGTCGCCCCCACCCCAACAGCTGAAAAGCCCCTTCCACGCCGCGCCCTGGCCACTCCGGTGGCCCGTGCCATGGCGCGGGAGCTGGGCGTTAACATCGACCTGGTTTCTGGGACTGGACCAGCGGGTCGGGTGATGAAAGAAGATATTGAAAACTATGTCAAACGGGAGAGTTCCGGCCATTATCCCCCGTACCAGACAGCTGCCAGCACTGCTGCGACGCTGAATACGGCATCCGCAGGGGGTGGCAGGGCAGCAGCCGGAACGGTAGTGCCACCTGCCAGCGAAGCATTTGAGATCCGGCCTCTCAGCCAGATCCGAAAGACCATTGCCCGGAACATGATCCGGTCGAAGCAAAACGCCGCCCACATGACAGTTTTTGATGAGGTGGAAGTCTCTGAGCTAATACGCATCCGGTACAAATACAAGGAAGCCTTTGAGAAAGAGGGCATCAGGTTATCCTATCTGCCGTTCATCCTGAAAGCCACCGCTCTGGCTTTAAAACAACATCCGGTGCTTAACGCCGAACTTGATCTTGACAACAACCGGATGATCCTGAAGAAGCACTACAACATAGGGATTGCAGTGGACACAGACGATGGGTTAGTGGTTCCGGTGATCCGGCAGGTGGATGAGATGACCATCCGGGCCCTGGCCACCGCTGTGAACACTATCGCAGAGAAAGCCCGCCGAAGGGATATCTCGATGGAAGACATGAAAGATGGCACCTTTACGATCACCAATTTCGGATCGATCGGAGGGCAGTTTGCAGTCCCGGTGATCAACTATCCCCAATCCGGCATTCTCGGTATCGGTCGGATGGTGCAGAAGCCGGTTGTCAAAGATAACCAGGTGGTTCCAGGAACCGTTCTGCCACTGAGCCTGTCGGTCGACCACCGAATTGTGGATGGCGGAGAGGTCACCCGCTTCCTCAACAAAATAATGGAATATTTGGGCGATCCGGTCTCATTAATAATTGGTTAATTTGTTTTATCTCTAATCTGAATCCCATGGATTATGATCTGATCATCATCGGCGCAGGCCCAGCAGGGTATGTTGCCGCCATACGGGCCGGGCAGCTCGGAATGAAAACCGCCCTGGTGGAAAAAAAGGCAGTTGGCGGAATGTGCCTCAACTGGGGCTGCATCCCAACAAAAGTGTATATCGAAAGTGCCAAACTCTTCGACCGGATCAAATCGGCCAAGGCCTTTGGCATCGACGGCATCGACCCGGCGCAAATCGCATTCAACTGGGGTACCACAAAAAAACGGTCCGATGATATCGTGAAGAAACTCACCGGAGGAGTGAACTACCTCCTTCGAAAGAACGGCGTGGAAGTGATCCATGGCCAGGCCCAACTTAACGGGCCCTCGTCGGTTACCGTCAATAACCGGCTGATCGAGGGAAAAAATATCCTGATCGCCACGGGATCTTACCCCAAAAACCTTGATTTTCAATTACCTGATGGAAAATCAGTTGAAGTAGAACAGCTATCGCAGCTAGATTCCTTTCCCGAAAAAATCCTGATTTACGGTTTTGGTGGAGTAGCGTTGGAGTTTGCCCAGTTTTTCCGGATGATCAACCGGGAGGTCACCCTGGTGAGTCCGGTAAAAAACCTTCTTCCGGGCGTCGATACCTACCTGAGCAGCTACCTCCTCCGCAAAACCCGTGGCCGTGGAGTTCAAATCATCGAAGAGGCCCAGCTTACCGTTAATACAGACAATCAACTATTTATCAATGATAAACCAGCCGATTACGACCTCCTCCTAAACTGCTCCTGGAGACGGGCGGTTGTGCCAGCTTCGGAGGTTGAGCTGAAGCTCACCGCTGATGGCTATATTCAGGTGGATGAACACTTGCAAACCAGCATTCCGGGCGTCTATGCCGCCGGCGATGTCAACGGCCTCTCCTACCTCGCCCATGTCGCCTCTGCTCAGTCCCTCTATGTAGTCAATCGACTGCAGGGAATGCCTGATAATTTGAAAATCAATCAGTTCCCGATAAACATCTATACTATTCCCGAGGTGGCCCAGATCGGGCTCACTGAGGGGGAAATCCGTGAGAAGGGAATCGAATATCGCATTGGGGAGTTCCCCATGTCGGCCAACGGCAAAGCCCTGGCTGAAGATTCGGCTGATGGCCTAATCCGGGTCTTATCAGAAAAAAAATATGGCGAAGTTCTTGGGGTTCAAATCATTGCATCCAATGCCACGGATCTCATCGCCGAAGCTGCCGCATTTATGTCGGTAGAAGCCACGGTGTACGATGTAGCTCGAACCATTCATGCCCATCCAACGGTTTCCGAAGTTTTCCTGGAGGCCGATCTGGATGCAGCCGACACACCAATCCACAAATAGGAACCCTTTAGAAGCCCCGGCGATAAGATGATCTCATGGAAAAGGTTTATGATTTACCGGATGTTGAGCTGATTAATGCCGAAGCCACGGAACCCGGTTTTATGATCTGGATCCCGGAGCAAACGACTATTGTGCTGGGGCAAAGCAACGAACCCGACTTGGCTGTTCATCTAGACCTTGCTATGGCGGACGGAGTACCGGTGCTGAAACGGTCGTCTGGGGGGCAGACCGTGATACTAACTCCTCAGACGGTGGTCATTTCCGTTCGACTCATCTCTCACCGCCTGGAAAACCCACAGGTCTATTTTAAGCAAATCAATAGCCTGATTATCAACACCCTGAAAAACATCGGGATTAAAAATCTTGATCAGAAAGGGATTTCCGATATCACCATTGGCGAGAAAAAAATCCTAGGATCCTCGATCTACCGTAAGAAATCGATGGTTTTTTACCATGCGGTACTAAACATTGCTGAGCCCATATCCAGCATCAGCCGCTATTTGAAACATCCAACCCGCGAGCCCGATTATCGTGCCGGGCGTAGTCACGAAGAGTTTGTCACCTCCATCCGGGAAGCCGGGTATCCGTTTACCCCTGAACAGGTCAGGCAAGCTTTGTCCGAAACATTTTCGCTGTAATTTTCTGATAAGTTGCTCAGCAGGATTTTTTGGTGGGGAAAAGTGTATATCGTACCTTTATTCCACTAAAAAATTCACCATGAAACAAATCCGACTACTGGCAAAGGGTGTGTCACTGCTGCTCGTTGCCACCTGCCTGTGCTTGACGGGATGTAACCAGTCTGTCCAACAGGATGAGAACAGCAATCTTGCCATCATTGCAACTCCATCCACATCAATTGGTTACGGCAACTGGGGTATGGCAATGAATGACAGTTTAACACCTACCGACTCGCTACCATTCCGCAGGCCACAAGGTCGTCGACCAGGGTGGACAGCTACGCCGCAATGGGTGGGATACGAGTGGCCACAACCGGTAACGACCAACCGGATCGACCTGTTCCTGTGGGACTATTATGGCCAGCTGGCATTGCCATCCGCTTATTCGCTCCAATATTGGAATGGCGAGGCGTTCGTTCCAGTAGAACATCCCGAAGGACTAGGATTGGAAAGTGGCATTTTCAACACCACCACTTTTGATCCGGTGGAGACGACTGCCTTGAGGATTGCGGTAGATTCAGCTTTATCATTGGCCTTGAACGTGGTAGAATGGAAAGTTTACCTGGCTCCGGGGGCTCCCGGTGTAGCGCCGATCATCTCCGCCGGTCAGGATCGCGTGGTGATGCAAGGAGGACGCACCTGGCTCACGGGGAGCGCAAAATCCGTGACTGGATTAACTGGTGTTCGCTGGACTAAAAAATCGGGTCCTGGAGCAGTCAGCTTTGAGGATACTAAATCAATGGAGACCACTGCAACATTCTCAGAAATTGGCGAATACACCATCCAACTCACGGCAAAAGAGGGGCGGCAAAAGAGTACCTCCGAACTCAAGGTTCAGGTTCAAACCCCTCCACCACCCGAACGCCTCGATGTGGTCTATACCAAGCCATACAAGATCAACAGCCCATTATGGAGCGATCGAGCTAAAGCTCTTATAGTCAATTGGATACCTTGGTGTATCGATCAGATTAACCGGACGAACCTACCTACCGGGCAGGGCGGGATGGATAACTTCATCGAAGCGGCCAAAGCTCTTCGGGGAGAACCTCACGGTCGGCACCTGGGCTATGTCTTTTCAAACGCCTGGGTTCATCAGACCATCGAATCCATGTGCATCGCCCTGATGGTAGATCCACAAGGAGACCCTGATATCATCCGGGCACATCAAAAAATGAGAGCCACTCTGGAAGACTGGATCCCCAAAATTCTTGCCGCCCAAGAGCCCGATGGCTATCTTCATACCGCCTGGACCCTCCGCGATACCACCCGCTGGAAATCAAAATGGGCAGAGGAGACCCGTGGCAACCACGAAGGCTATGTGGCTGGATATTTCATTGAATCAGCTATCAATCATTACACCCTGACCAACGGTAGCGACCGGCGGCTTTACGATGCCGCGAAAAAGCTGGCCGACTGCTGGGTGAATAATATCGGACCCGACAAGATCCATTGGTTCGACGGTCACCAGGAGATGGAACAAGCACTAGTACGCTTCGGACGGTTTGTAAATGATATGGAGGGGAACCATCAGGGCGACAGTTATATCGACCTGGCCAAGTTCCTGCTGGATAATAGAGCCGGTGGCGCTGAATATGACCAAAGCCATGTGCCTGTTCAACAACAATACGAAGCTGTGGGCCATGCCGTCAGAGCTGTCTATTCCTACTCCGCCATGGCCGATGTTGCCGCAGAAACCGGCGATATCGACTACCAAAGCGCCACGATGTCGCTGTGGGACAATATTATGCATAAGAAATACTACATCACCGGAGGGATTGGCAGCGGAGAAACATCCGAAGGATTTGGAGACGACTATTCCCTTGGCAATCATGCCTATTGCGAAGCTTGCTCCTCCTGCGGGATGATCTTCTTTCAATATAAGATGAACCTCGCCTACCACGATGCACATTATGCCGACTGCTACGAAGAGACGATCTACAATGCCCTGCTCGGATCGCTCGATCTGGAAGGCAAGAACTTTTTCTACGACAACCCACTGGTGTCCAACCGTGCACGATACGACTGGCATGTGTGCCCCTGTTGTGTGGGCAATATCCCTCGCACCCTGCTGATGATTCCAACCTGGACCTATGTCAGAGGAGCTGAAGGAATCTATGTTAACCTGTTCATTGGCAGTACGATACAGGTAGATCAGGTGGCTGGCACCACGGTAGAGATGGTCCAGGAAACTGACTATCCCTGGAGTGGAGAGGTGGCCATCATCGTGAATCCGCAGGAATCCAAAGAGTTCACCCTGTTTGTCCGAGTGCCCGATCGTTCAACGAGCAAGCTGTACGTCGCTGAGCCTCCGGTTAAGGGACTCACCTCTCTGACATTAAATGGTGAACCGATCAACATAGAGGTAGAAAACGGGTATGTTCCTATCCGGCGCGTCTGGCAAGCAGGCGACCGGGTGGAGCTATCTATGCCGATGGAGGTTCAGAAAGCCACTGCAGATGAACGAATCGTAGCCAACCGTGATCGGGTGGCACTGCGCTATGGACCGCTGGTTTACAACGTTGAAACGGCTGATCAAGCTGACATCCACCAGTCTTTGGGCAACGGACCCCTGGAAGCAGTCTGGATGCCGGACCTTCTTCGTGGCGTGATGGCCATCCGGGGCAACTGGTCGGACGGCTCACCCATGTTAGCCATTCCCAACTTTGCCAGAAATAACCGGGAAACTCCCGAGCCAAAGGAGAGGGGAACCGTAACCTCACAGGTTTGGATAAAAAAATAATTAAGAGAATTAGCCGGATAACAGTGCGGTGACAAAATCGCTATATTTGGTTACGAACCAACCTGTTACTCCTATGAAAGCTTTTGCTATTGTTTTGGTTGCAGCACTAGGTATTCTCAGTGCTGCCGGTCAGGATATCCTCCTCACTTTTACTGCTACAGGTGATGCTGTTTCAATTGACCAGATCACTGCGACTAACCTACGAACCGGAGAGAGTGTCACGCTTCCGGGAAATGAGACTTTACGACTGACGGCCAATTCTGGTATTGACCTTCCCGAGGGGCAGTCTCTCCAGTGCTCGGTTTATCCCAACCCTTTCCCGGGGATGACAGCGATGGTCATCACCCTGGATACGTCTGAAAAAGTAAACCTGTCGGTCTGCAATTTGATTGGACAAACTGTAGTTCAGATGAGTAAGCTCCTGCCTGCCGGCAAGAACCACTTCGACCTGGCCCTTTCCACTGCCGGGGTTTACTCCATCGTTCTGGAGACTGCTCAGGGGAAGATCAGTACAAAAGTAGTCTGTACTGCAGCGTCAACCGGGACTGACCAGATCACTAGTGCGGGAGAGGTATCTGGACCGATGGTTACCAAAGCGGCCAAAAGCGGGTATAGCCTTGGTTTTCTCGAAAATGACCGAATCCATTTCCGTTGTACCAGCGGCCAGATGACGGCCATGGTTCTCGAATCCCCCAGGGAATCAGGAAGAGTTACCGTAGAGTTTGCCGCCTGTATCGATGGATCAGGAGTCCATTACCCGGTCATCAAAATCGGCGATCAGAAATGGATGGCGAAGAACCTGGCTTACTTGCCGTCGGTCAGTCATCCTGACACCAACTCCGACACCGAAAAGCT
>Ga0265294_10003508_pt1 | contig 20006 bp, 16 predicted proteins | sample MunlanPumphouse3_FD_192504 | JGI IMG/M metagenome (GOLD analysis project Ga0265294, IMG submission 192504) | Groundwater microbial communities from a municipal landfill in Southern Ontario, Canada - Pumphouse #3 | ecosystem: Environmental > Aquatic > Deep subsurface > Groundwater | place...
ACTAGAGTATCAACTAGAGTATCAACTAGAGTATCAACTAGAGTATCAACTAGAGTATCAACTAGAGTATCAACTAGAGTATCAACTAGAGTATCAACTAGAGTATCAACTAGAGTATCAACTAGAGATTGAAGTTTGAGATAATAAGATATGAAAAAACTATAATAGAAATGGAACAGAAATTTCTTAATCAAATACTTTCTTTTTGCATTAACTTGGTGCGTTTTGAATCAATGGATAAGATTGAAGAACCAGCAGGATGGGCAACGGGTTTTATTGTTTTGCACAATGGGATAAAATATCTTTTGACAGCGGGACACGTTGCAGAGAAAAACACAACCTGGTATTGGGAGTCTCCGTTAATTAACGAAAAAGAACGTCATGTGGTTCAAATTCCTGTTGGGCCATTTCAACTCATGAAGATTGGTAAAATTGGTAAAAGTGCAGAAGAAGCTACTGATGTTGATTTCGCTTGGTGCAAGTTTTCACGTATTGAACAAGAATATCAAAAAAAGTGTAAAGAACTGATTTTACAAGGAATTAGTAAAAAAGATGAATGGGAACAAAAGTACTATCAAGGCCCATTAGATAAAGACCCTATCTTAAATAATGAACCCTATTCCTATGCAGCATGGAATCGTGCAGAAATGTTTACATGTGATGCTACCCTTAAAAGATATCCTAGTTATGAAACAGACATGACTTATGTTGGAAAAGACGAACAAGGCATATATTTTTTTAAACTGATCGAAAAACACAAAGGGCACGACTATTATCGTGGAGCAAGTGGTGCCCCGATTGTGGATCATGAAGGGGCTATTGTTTCGATGGTGCTTGGGGGCGATGAAGCAAATAATTTGATTTTTGGAGCTCCGATCTCTGAGTATTCAAAAATACTGGCTTGTACTTGTCTATAAAACAGAAATCTGAGCATTAAATAGCTCTTCACTCTAATTCGATAACTTTTGCAAAAAAGGGCACAGGAGGATTTAGATTTGTAATGGCTAATGAATTTATGTTGAATAAAAGTCACTGGATCTGAATGCGTATGGCTCAGGTTTCACACTTTCAGATCAGTAACCTCCACAAGGACATAACGCATAATAAAAAAGAGAACCAAATAAAAATCGTAAATAATCTTTTATGGTTTATTAAGATTATTATGGAAGAAATTCAGTGGGAAGATAATGGAAAGCTAAAGCTTTTAATCATTGTAGGCACAAGATCAGAGATTATTCGTTTAGCCGCAGTGATGAACAAGTGTCGGAAATACTTTGACACAATACTCGCTCACACTGGTCAAAACTATGATTTACACACCTGAACGATGTATTCTTTAAGGACTTGTCTTTAGCTGATCCAGATGTCTATATAGACGCTAGTTGAAATCGAAAACACGCGAGATGAACCCGGCTTTAAAGAGATTGGAGTGGATTAAGAAAGCGTCCTTTATACTCGGTCTTGGTGTTATTATTTTGGAAGTGTAATAGGAAAACCAAGCTTTATTAGCATCATATAAAGAGCAATGATTATAATAGACAGAAGGACTGTCGCTAACATAGATTCAGCTACGCCAAACCAAAATGCTTTCTTACCTGACGGGATTGCTTCTTGAACAGCACTCTTTATATTATCACAGTTTTTTCTTAATATCTCCACTTTAGCGTCATCCATTCTCTGGATAGCCTTATCATCCATCGCTTCAGCTATAAAACGTGTAAGCATCTCTTTTGCTTCTTTTTTTATTTTTTTGTCTGAAAACGTAGAATGAAATATCCGCCAAGCTTTATCATCAGGAGGCTTGCCATTGCTTTTTTTATATTTCTCTATAAAAAGTATCTCATCTCTTTTATAAATAGAAAACGAAACATGCCCGACCATATCGCTATCAGAATCAACTAAACGACGATATATCCCATTTGATTTTGAATCTGGCATTATATGACGTCAACTATTGGACGTTGTTCTTTTTATTACGCTCTGCAAAGACTTTGTTGCCGGCTTCAATAATCCTCTTGATCGGCAAAACATAGACACCATTTTTGCCAAGATTGGATTCTCGTCCAAAGTAAACATTACTAGAATCCATCGTTATCCCTTTCCTTAGAAAAACTTTGGTTCCTGAAAACCCTGTTTTTTTTGATGTAATCCTCATAATACCCACCGTTTTAGTCTACTCTTTTTTTTTGCTCCTGTCCACTTAATTTCACCAACACTCCCTCATTCCATTTTCGCTGCGATTTTTTTAAGGCAGTAAGAAAATATCAGGAGACATCAGTCCGTTGTTGCTACTGTTTCTATTCAAGTATAGCTTTAATTATCGCGATAATAATCAAAATTGGTATTGATATGCCTATTACATAAAGGCCCCACAGATCAGGGATTCTGCCTTTTACTTTTACAACCATTTGTTTGTATTCCTCTGTCTCTCGTTTACTGATATTTTCTCGTTCTCGAATTATTTGATAGCTTTCAGCATAAAAATTCGACGGCACAGAGAACGATTGCAAATTCTTGTTTTAATAACCCACATATTCGGGACACTTGTTATATGCTTTTGCCCGGCAAAAAAAACACTGATTCCCTCCGGGGGTTAGTTGAGAGCCCTCTGATTTCGAAGATGTAATAATCCCTCTGATTTCCGTTTCGAGCTCACTCTCGTTGTTAAATGTGAATTGCGATCTTTTGTTCAAATTTGGATAGTAAATATAAACGGACACACTCTTCACGGAAAACTCTTGCATGATGGCCAATACGTAGGCCTTCATTTGCAGATTGTCTTGAACTGAGTCTAACTCATATATTCCGGTTTTCCAGTCTATTACTACTATGGAGCCATCTTGTCTGCAGGCGATAATATCCGTTGTTCCATTATAGAGCTCTTCTTCTCCTTCCATAAAGCGAACTCTTCGTTCCACCTCAACCCACTGTTCATCAGGTCCCACCACCTTGCGATAGAATTTACAACACTTTTTAACTAATCTTTCATCCTGCCAGCTCAGATGGGATGTTGACTCAGAGATTGAGTTTTTTATAGCTGTTGCAATGAGCCCGTGGTAGTGCAGTCCATACATGCCTGCCTCAGTTCGTACGTCAGGTAAATCCATTTCCATCCAATAGCTTCCAGGGCATAGTGCACGCCTTTCTAACACGGACGGACAAAAAGGGTGGTCTTCAGGAAGTATAACCATAGCCGGCTCATGAACAGGCGGCAGAGCAGAGGTTTCGGCAGGCGATTCGCCGTTTTCTTCAAGATACGATGCATAAATTTCAGCAAATGACCTACTCTCCGGTTTTTTGTATTCTATTATGGACTTAAATAAAATTTTTATTATTGTCTCGAACATAGCAATCTACCTAAACCCTCTACCGGTATTGGAGAAATGTCAACTGTTTTTTTGCATGACGACTCAATCAAATTCCGTCGATACATGCCGTAGATTTGATCGCTTCCTTTACACGGAAGAGGTCAGAAGTTTGAAGCTAGCGGTTCAGGCGGGCGCGGACGCTCTCCAGGAATTTCATGACTTGCGGCAGCCGGAGGGCATAGGCTCCCAGGAGGTAGCAGATGCCGGCCAGTAAGGCAGGCGCGAAGACCTCGCCGATTTTCGCGAAGAGGTTCGCATTGCCGACATAATTCCTCCAGACACCCAGACCGGCCCAGGCAGCCACGCCGGCTATGGCAGCCAACAGGAACAATTTGGCCCCCATTTTGAGCAGCGGAGTGTAGGTGAGTTTGGAGAGCTTACGCCTGAGCGCCATCGACAGAAGCACCATATTGAGGAACGAGGTCAGGGAATTGGCCACACCCAGCCCCGCCTGTTTGAAGCGGAACACCAGAATCAGAGAGAGGATCAGGTTCACCCCCAGGCAGAGGATGCTGATTTTGGCCGGAGTCTTCGTATCCCCCAAGGCGAAAAAGGCGCGGGCCAGAATATTGACGCTGCTGAAAAAGACCAATCCCGGTGCCAGGCACATCAGCGCCAGGGCTGAGCGGTGTGTCGCTACGGCTCCGAAGGCACCCCGTTCAAAGAGCAGGCGCACGATCGGCTCGGCCAGAACCACCAGAAGCACTGCCGCCAGCGCGTTGACGAAAGCCAGATACCCCAGCCCTTCCGTCAGAGTCGAGCGAAATTCATCATATTGCTTGCGCCCGGCCATCCCGGATAAAGCAGGCAGCATCCAGGTCGCCAGCGAGATGCCGAACACCCCCTGAGGCAGCTCCATCAGCCGCACGGCGTAGTCAAAAGATGCCACGATATAATCGGCCACAAAGAAGGAAAAACAGCTGATCAGGAGCACGTTAATCTGGAAAGCAGCCACGCCCAGAGTCCCGGGGATCATTTTGCGGACCACCTCTTTCACGATCGGGTTGCCCCAGGGCTTAACCCAGCGGAACCGGAAGCCCTGACGATGCAGGAGCGGAGCCACGAAGCTGCTCTGGGCCACACCGGCTACCAATATCGCATAGGCCAGCGCATAAATCTGCTCGCTCAGAGTCTCCCCCATCATGGGAGCCGCCACCAGTACGCTGGCGATCGCCACCACGTTGAGCATCGTCGCGCTCATGGCCGGAATAAAGAAATAGCCTCTGGAATTGGCCATCCCGATCAGAACCGCCGCCACGCAGACCAGGAGCATATAGGGGAACATGATCCGCAGTAAGCTCAGCATGAGCCAGGTATCGGGCCCCATCTCGATAAATTGAAGCGTTAGGCTCAAGCCCAGAAGGACCACCGCCACGATGGCACCGGCCGCAACCAGGAGCCCGCTCAGAACCGCATTGGCGCAATTCCACGCCGCGGCCTCCCCTGCCTGAGCCTCCTGAGTTTTGAAAATCGGGATAAAGGCGGCCGTCAGAGCCCCCTCGCCCAGGAGGCGCCGGAAAAGATTGGGTATCTGAAAGGCGACTTTGAAGGCGCTGGCCACGGCCGAATCCCCCATGAAAGAGGCATAAACCATCTCCCGGACCATTCCCAGAATGCGGCTCGTCATCGTTGCCGCACCCATAGCGCCCGAGGATTTCAACATTCCTGACATGACTTACCAAGCGCCTCTGCCGGAGAATTCACCTCCCCGGAAGATGACAAATCCCTTCCCTGATTGCATTTTACTGATATTGGTGATGTCTACCCCTTTGGCCCTGTTCGTCATTTGCCTGCCGTTTTCTCCAGCCGTTTCAGCTCATGAGTGACCATATCGCCGATCATGGCCGAGAAGGAAATCTGCGGCTCCCAGCCGAGCTTCTCCTTCGCTTTGGCAGGATTGCCCACCAGAGAATAAGGCTCTACGGGCCGGAAGAAACGAGGATCCTGGCGGACGTATTTCTCCCAATCGAGCCCGACCACGCCAAAGGCCTCTTTCACCATATCCTTTACGGAATGGAGCTTGCCGGTCGCGATCACGTAATCATCGGGCTTATCCTGCTGCATGATGAGCCAGAAAGCACGCACGTAATCGCGGGCATCGCCCCAATCGCGCTGTGAATCCAGGTTCCCCAGGGAGAGATGCGTCTGAAGCCCCATCTTGATCTCCGCCACGGTCCGGCAAATCTTGAGCGAAACGAAATGCTCACCCCGCCGGGGCGATTCATGATTGTAGACAATCGCATTGGAAGCAAAGAGATTGAACGCATTGCGGTAGAAGCGGACCATGTGGGCCGAGAAAGACTTGGCTATCCCGTAAGGATTGACCGGCAGAAAGGGGGTGTTCTCATCCTGCGGACTGGCCGCGGGCTGCCCGAAGACTTCGCTGGATGCCGGGTTGAAAAACTTCGGCTTCTGAGGCATATCGCGCAGAATCTCCAGAAGCCGCAGAGTCCCCATCGCCACTACTTCGCAGGTCGATTCGGGAATTTCAAAGCTCAGGCCGACATGTGTCTGGCCCGCAAAGTGATAAATCTCCTGAGGCTCGATCTTGAAGAGCAGCCGCCTCAGAGTGGTCACATCCTCCAAGTCGGCATGATGCAGGAAAAAAGTCTTCTCGAAACAATCCTGACGGTCGCACAAATGGGCGATGCGCCCCCGGTTGCTGAGGCTGCTTCGGCGCACCGTTCCATGCACCTCATAGCCTTTGGCTAGGAGGAGCTCCGCCATGTATGAACCATCCTGCCCGGTAATTCCCGTGATGAAAGCCTTGGGCCGGGTCAGGTCTGAGATAGAACCCATCTTAGAGGGAGCCCCCTTCCTTGAGTTTGGTAAAAACCTGATTGGCCTCTTCTAACGCCTCTTTGGAACCGATATCATACCACAAACCTTCCACTTTCCAGGTATAGACCGGAATCTGAGGGTAAATCCAGCTCATCAGGTTGCCCGGCTGATCCGTGTTGTTACCCTCGCCAATATAGCGGTCGATCAGGTGAATCATTCCCTTGGGGTAGTAATAGAGCGCAATCCCGCTCCAGGTCGAGATGGGACGAACCGGCTTTTCCTGGAAAGAAACGACTTTGCCTTCGGAGTCAACCCCGACGCTGCTGTATTTCTTCACCAGCTCCAGGTTGCCCACGTCATAGATGCCCAGGACGGGACTCTTCAAGCCCCGACAATATTCTCCAAAATTCTTCAAACCCTTCTCAAAGAGGTTATCCCCGGCCAGAACCACGATATCATCTTGAATCCTCTTCTGTGCCAAGACGTAATGGATATCCCCAACGGCACCTCTCTTATTGGCGTCATTGGACGTCCGGTCGTCGAGCACGGCTATCGGGTTACCTCCAAACCGGTGCGGGCTCGCATCGGCCCACTCCTTGAATTGGGAGTAGAACTTGCTATTGGTCACCACGATAACCTCGTCAATCCCCTCAATGGGCGCAACAGCGTCCAATATGTAATCCAGCATGGGCCGCCCGGCGATAGGCAGAAGCGGCTTGGGACAATTCAATGTCAGCGGATACAGGCGGGTGGCATACCCCGCAGCCAACAAAATAATTTTCATAAGTTTGACTAACGTTCTACAAACAGTTCTGGGGCGACCTCACGGACAAAATCAGAAGAAAGCTTCATGATCTGGGCCGGGTCACCCATTTGCAATGCCTGACAGGCCAACTTGTGGCAATCGTTAAAATATACGCGCTGAATCACACGACGCACTTTCATCATATTCGGCACCGAGATACTCAGTTCATCAATTCCCAACCCAATGAGGAGCGGTGTCAACTCGGCATCCCCGGCCATTTCTCCGCAAATACATACAGGGATTCCCCCGTGTCCATTGCCGTGGCGCGCACCCTGCACCGTACTGGAAATGAGGCGGATAATCGCCGGATGCGTCGGCTTGTAGAGATAGTTGACGTTCGGGTTCATCCGGTCTACAGCCATCGTGTACTGAATGAGGTCATTGGTCCCGATGCTGAAGAAAGAGGCCTTGCGGGCTAATTCCCCGGCACAAATCACCGCTGAGGGAATCTCGATCATGACACCCACCTCTAAGTGCGGATTGTAGGCCTTTCCCTCCCGGTCGAGCTCCTCCATACATTCATGGAGAACCTTCTGAGCCGCATCATACTCCTCCACGCCGGAAATCATCGGGTACATGATTTTGATATTACCGGCGACCGCCGAGGCCCTGAGCAATGCGCGCAGCTGTGTCTTGAAAACGGCACTGTTCTGCAGGCAAAAGCGGATAGCCCGATAACCCAGGAAAGGATTCTCCTCGAACGGAAACTCCAGGATCGACGTCTTCTTGTCGGCACCCAGGTCCAGAGTACGGATTACCACCGGGCGTTCGCCCATAGAGGTGGCGACCTTCAGATAATCTTCGTACTGTTCATCCTCATTGGGGAGAGTATTGCGATTGAAAAAGAGAAATTCGGTTCGTAACAGGCCGACACCGTTGGCTCCGGCTTCCACGGCATGTGCGGCCTCGGCCGGCTGACCCAGGTTCGCCGCCAAAGTGATATTGCGTCCATCCAGAGTCGCCACCGGTTTGGCCGCGTCTTCCTCCAGAGAATGAGCCAGTTCGCGCTCCTGCTCCACCTGCACATCGTAGGAGCGGATTTCCTCCTCGGTCGGCGAAAGGATGACGATTCCCCGATACCCGTCCACGAGAAGCTGCTGGCCGGTTTTGAATATCTCGGTGGCCCGATGCATTCCGGCTACCGCGGGGATTTTCAGGGAGCGTGCCAGGATCCCGACGTGAGAGGTAATTCCGCCCTGCTCGGTCACAATGCCGGCAATCATCTGGCGGTTAATCTGGACCGTCTGGCTCGGGGTCAGGTCCGAGGAAACCAGGATAGAGGGCTCAGTCAGCTGGGTATACCCGTCATGCTGGCTCCAGCCGGTGAGGTTATCGACCAGCCGGGTCGTGACATCCCTGATATCAGCCACGCGCTGACGAAAATATTCGTCGGGGACGTTCTCGAAAAAGTGGACATATTTGAGGGAAACCCTCTGAGCCGCCAGGTCCGCAGGCATGCATTCGTCTCGGATCATTCGGATGACCTCGTCCAGGAACATCTGGTCCTCCATCACGAGCTGATGGCTCTCAAAAATGCTGGCGCTATCGCCTCCCAAAACCTCCTTTACCCGTTCGGCGACTTTCTGAAGCTGCTCTGAAGTCTGGATCAATGCCTTGCTGAAGCGCTCCACCTCGCCTTCAATCTCCTCAGGCAAAATCTTACGCTCGGCAATGGCGGGACGCTCTCCATACAAAACAACGCAGCGCGCCATGCCCATCCCCTCTGATACGGAGGTTGCATGGAACACCCGGCCGACTGCATTCTCTAGCTCCACCTTCACACGACCGGATTTTACAATTCCCGTCCCCAAAAGGAAAGCCCAAAGCGAACTCCATGAGCAAATTTTTCCCCTGTCGGTAAAAAGATAATTCTTAACCGTTTTTTTTGCACAAATCCCCTTTTCCGCGGGGCTTCCTCAAGACGGTATCTTCTGCGCAAGTCTTTTCCATCTGCATCTGCAAAGCAGATAGTTTTTTATCATTTGACAGCAGGAATCAAGAACGCTTAGAATTCAAATCGCTCATTGAGCACGATACATAATGTATCAAAATGTGAACGAGTGCCCCATGCCACGGCTGGGGAGAATAGGGAAGCGGGTGTGAATCCCGCACGGTAGCGCCGCTGTAACGAACGACGAAATGCCAAAAAGCCACTGACTGAAATGTTGGTAAGGCTGGCAGAGTAGGATGACCTCGAAGTCAGAAGACCTGCTTGTTTGCACTCATCAAGTCCTGCGTTTTGTGATGCAGGCAACGGTTTCGCCAAAAACCGGATGGGGGAAAAGACGAGCTTGTATATTTATGCCCGACTTCACTCCCTCGCGAGTGGCTGCGGGTTTTTTTGTGCCTCCATACTCCGTCTGCATCGCGAGTGATTTCCCTCCGAAAAAAACGCGGCCCGGCCCGCCGCAAAACGAAATCACTCAATATGCTGCATAAAAAAAATGCCAGCCAGATTCAACTGGCGCAACTCCATACATTCCAAGGTCAAACTTTCTCCGTTCGCAAACGTGATGGCCGTGTCGTCGCCTTCGACCAGACACGCATCGCACTGGCCATCGCAGCCGCCTTCAAGGCCGACGCTGGATTGGTACAATACGACGCATTACCCATCGAAACACAAGCCAGCGTCGCTCGTATCACAAATGCGGTCGTGCAGATTATTCTATCCCGGGCAGTTAAAGGTGAAATATTGGAAATCGAATCCATTCAGGATTTGGTGGAACAACATCTGATGGAAGCGGGCTATCACGGTGTGGCCAAGCGCTATATTCTTTACCGCGAAGAACGCCGCAGGTTGAGGCTGATGCGCGACGTGGGCGAACCGCTCGTACCAACTGTTTCGTCCATTGACGAATACTTGAGCGAGGCAGACTGGCGTGTAAACGCCAACGCCAATCAAGGTTATTCGCTAGGCGGAATGATTCTAAACGTGTCAGGCAAAGTGACGGCAAATTATTGGCTGCATCACGTTTATGGCGGGGAAATAGAGAAGGCTCATCGCGAAGGAGATTTCCACATACACGATCTGGATATGCTGGCTGGTTACTGCGCGGGCTGGTCCTTGCGACAGTTGCTCTGGGAGGGGTTTAACGGTATTTCCAACAAAGTCGAAGCCGGTCCGGCAAAACATTTACGCACGGCGCTCGGTCAGATGGTCAATTTCCTGGGCACATTGCAAAATGAATGGGCCGGGGCACAGGCATTCAGTTCTGTGGATACCTATCTGGCTCCGTTCGTTCGCAAGGAAGGACTGACCTATCCCGAAATTCGCCAGTGTTTTCAGGAGTTCATTTATAACCTGAACGTGCCCTCGCGCTGGGGCACTCAAACACCCTTTACCAATCTCACGTTCGACTGGACCTGCCCGGCTGATTTACGCGAGCAGCAACCCTTCATCGGCGGCAAGGAATTGCCATTCTGCTACGGCGATTTGCAGGCGGAAATGGATTTAATCAACCGTGCTTTTATCGAGGTAATGACAACTGGAGATATAAAAGGGCGACTGTTCACATTCCCGATTCCGACCTACAACATCACCAGTGACTTTAATTGGGATCACCCCAACACGGAACCGTTATTCGAAATGACGGCAAAATATGGTCTGCCCTATTTTCAGAACTTCATCAACTCCGAATTACAACCCGGCATGGTGCGCTCAATGTGCTGCCGGTTGCAACTGGACCTGCGAGAATTGCTCAAGCGAGGCAATGGACTCTTCGGCTCGGCAGAACAAACCGGCTCTGTCGGCGTTGTTACCATCAATTGCGCGCGCCTCGGCTACAAATTCAGAGACGATAAAGCACGGCTCTTTGAGGAGCTCGACCATCTGTTGGACCTTGCCAAACAAAGTCTAGAAATGAAGCGCTGCGTGATCGATGAGCGTATGAAGGCCGGACTGTATCCATTCACAGAACGTTATCTTGGCACACTGCGCAATCACTTCAGCACCATCGGCGTTAACGGCATCAATGAGTGTATCCGCAATTTTACGTCCGACCGCGAGGACATTTCCACACCGGAAGGCATCGAGTTCGGCCTGCAGATGCTGGATCACGTCCGTGCCCGCATTGTCACTTTTCAACAGGAAACCGGCCACCTCTATAACCTGGAAGCCACACCTGCCGAGGGGACGACCTACCGTTTCGCACGCGAGGACCGTAAGCGCTTCCCCGCCATTCTGCAAGCCGGTACCACGGATGCTCCTTATTATACAAATTCCTCCCAACTACCCGTGGGGAAAACCGATGATCCCTTTGCCGCAATGGCGCATCAGGAGGCGTTTCAGCGCAGGTATACCGGAGGCACGGTATTTCACCTTTATATGGGCGAGCGCATTTCCAGTGCACACGCCTGCAAAGAACTTGTTCGCCGCACTCTTACCCGCTTCCGCATTCCCTACATCACAATCACGCCAACGTTTTCGATTTGCCCAAAACACGGCTATCTCGTTGGAGAGCATGAGTTTTGCCCGAAATGCGACGAGGCGTTGCTGACCCAAAAACGGTTGGAAGGCTGCAGCGAAGCGACGCAAGAAAAAATTTTGGAGTGTTCCCTGTGAACACCCCAGAACCAACATAACAGAGGTACCTTATGCAAACACGAAACAAAATTACCCTCAAGGAACAAGAACGTCAGCGCTGCGAAGTCTGGACACGCGTGATGGGCTATTATCGTCCCGTCTCACAGTTCAATCGCGGTAAACAAAGTGAATTCGCCCAACGGCAGTTTTTTGTCGAAACCGTGCAGATTCCGATTGCGAAATGACAGATATTCCCGAAAAGGGTACCATCCCCGTGGCCGGCGTTGTACCGCTGACCACGGTGGATTATCCGGGGCGGCTGGCGCTGGTCGTATTCACGCAAGGCTGCCCGTGGCGCTGTGGCTATTGCCATAATACAGACTTGTGGCCCATCGGCCAGACGACCTCGTGGCGATGGCAACATGTCTGCGATTTACTTGACGAACGTCGCGGTTTCCTGCAAGCCGTTGTTTTCAGCGGCGGAGAACCAACGTTGCACAAGAATCTGGCGACCGCGATGCAAGACGTGCGCAAGAAGAATCTTCTCGTGGGTTTGCACACCGCAGGCATTTTTCCTGACCGTCTGGTGCGGCTGTTGCCGTGGCTCAATTGGGTCGGCCTCGACATCAAAGCACCGTTCGACAAACGCTATGTACAGATCACCGGAGATAACAACAGCGCGCTTGGGGTACAGGCCAGTTTACGTATATTACAAATATCCAAAATTCCGTTTCAATTACGCACAACCGTTGGGGCCGGCGCATTGAGCGAACCTGATTTCGCTGAATTGTGCCAGCAGCTTCGCCGGTTGGGGGCACCCGAACCTCTCAGGCAGAATGTCCGTCCACCTCAATCAAAAATCACTTTATGATACTGAACGACTCTCAAATCAGCCGATTCGCCCGCCAGGGGATGATTCGGCCTTTCACAAAAAAATTGGTGCGCCACGTCGCAAACAATCCTGTTCTCTCGTTTGGCTTGTGCAGTTTCGGCTACGACTTGCGGCTCTCCCCCAAAGAATTCAAAATTTTTCGCCATGTACCAGGCAAGGTGGTTGACCCGAAATGTTTTTCTCCGGACAGTCTGGAACCAGCCAAACTTCATCGTGACGAACATGGACGTTTTTTTATTCTGCCCGGACGCAGCTATGGTCTGGGTGTGGCTATTGAACACCTGCATTTGCCGGAGAATATCAGCGCGCTCTGCCTGGGCAAGAGTACTTATGCGCGCTGTGGCATCATTGCCAACGTCACTCCCGCTGAAGCAGGTTGGCAGGGGCATTTGACACTGGAATTTTCCAACAGCAGCGCAGCTGACTGCCGCATCTACGCAGGAGAAGGAATCGTGCAAATGGTCTTTTCCCAGGGCGAAATCTGCCAGACCAGCTACTCAACACGAAATGGAAAATATCAGAGGCAAACCGATCAAATCACCCTGCCTCTTGTCTGATCTCAATTCACCGCTTCCCGTGAAACCCCTTTCAGAAACAAACATGACCCACTTTTCTCTCCACTTTAACACTCTTTGGGCAAGACGGTAACATAATAAACTACTGAATATCCCGGGAATGCTGAAAACAGTTCCACCGTTTTTTTGCACAAATCCCCTTTTCCGCGGGTCTTCTTAAAGATGGTGTGCCGGTGTGGTTTGTCCGAGCGCCCGCAAGGGGGATAATCCTCACAAAATAATGCCGCGGATTTTACTTATTTATATTGTGAGCAGGCAGAAGGGTAGCTACCATGAGCCCTTGAGTCCGGGCAACGGTCCATCGTAGATTATTTTCATCAAAATGAGTGCTAAACGCAGAAGAAAGGGTAAACTTTTTTACGGTTTCTGGGCGCTGGTGATCATCATCATCGCCGGTTTTTTCGTCTACAGAGCTTTTTTCAAAAAGGAAACGCCGATTGAAGTCCAGGTCGACCTGGTTCAGAAGCGCGATATTACTGAATTAGTGATCGCCAACGGCAAGGTCCAGCCGGTGACTTACGTGAAGATCAGCCCAGAAGTCTCGGGCGAAATTATCGAGCTGCCGGTCAAAGAGGGCCAGATGGTCAAGAAGGGCGACCTGCTCTTCAGCATCAAGCCCGATCTCTATATCGCCAGCAGCAATTCCGCCGCAGCCAATCTGCAGTCAGCTATGGGCAGCCGCGATATCGCCTTGTATTCTCTGGAAAAATGGCAGGCAGAATGGGAACGCGCCAAGGGGCTCTTCCAAAACAGCCTCCTTTCTCAATCTGATTTCGACAACATCAACAACTCCTACCTCACCGCCCAATCCTCCTATACGAATTCGCTCCATCAGGTGACCATGTCCCGGGCCGCACTGGATAGAGCCAGCGAAGACCTGAGCAAGTGCATCATTTTCTCGCCTCTGGACGGCACCGTCTCCAAACTCAACTCGGAGCTGGGCGAGAAAGTCGTCGGCACCGGAACCTACACCGGCACGGAGGTCATGACGATTTCGGACCTGAACCACATGGAAGCCCGCGTGGAGATCGGGGAAATGGATATCAACCTCATTAAGCTCGGCCAGAAATCGTGGCTGGAGGTCGACGCATTCCGGGACCGCAAATTCGCCGGCACCGTTACCCAGATCGCCAATACGGCCAGCGGCACCAGCGGTACCGATGCCACCAAGTTTGAAGTCCGCATTCTGATTGATGAGAAGGAGGCCTTCCGTCCGGGAATGTCCGTCACGGCTGAGGTCGAGACCCGTTACCGCACCAACGTGCTCGCGGTTCCCATTCAGGCGGTCACCACGCGCATGGGGGCTTCCGCAAAGCTGAAGGCCGAAAAAGAAGCGGCCACCCCGGAAGATAAAGCACCGGAAAAAGCCGACTCCAACGTCAAAGCCAAAAAGGATATCGCCACCGGGATTGAAGAAATCGTCTTCATCGTCAACGGCTCCAGCGTTCTCAAGCGCAAAGTCGAGCGAGGCATCAGCGACGACAACTATACGGAAATCGTCAGCGGCCTGGAGGAAAACGAGGAAGTCGTTATCGGCGGCTACAAAGCCATCAGCAAGGACCTGGAAGAAGGCAAGCTGATCAAGGTTCTACCCACAACCAACTAACATGGCCGAGGCTTTAATTCAACTGCAGGATGTCTGCAAGAGCTACGACATGGGCGCCGAGATCGTCCATGCCTTGCGCGGAGTCAGCCTGCAAATCACCCGGGGCGAATACGTGGCCATCATGGGCCCCAGCGGCTCGGGCAAATCCACGCTCATGAATATCCTGGGCTGCCTGGATACGCCCACTTCCGGGATATTTATCCTCAACGGCAAAGCGGTCAGCGATATGGATGACAATGAGCTGGCCGATATTCGCAATCAGGAAATCGGCTTCGTCTTCCAGACCTTTAACCTTCTGGCTCGCAGCACCTCTTTTCACAACGTGGAGCTGCCTCTCATCTACGCCGGAGTCCCCGCTTACGAGCGCGGGCAAATCGCGACCAAGGTCCTCCAACAGGTCGGCCTGGGCGACCGCATGACTCATAAACCCAATGAGCTCTCCGGCGGTCAGCGTCAGCGCGTCGCCGTGGCGCGGGCTCTGGTCAATGGGCCCTCCATCCTCCTGGCCGATGAACCGACCGGCAACCTGGATACGGCCACGGGCGACGAAATCATGCTCCTTTTTGATAAACTTCATCAGGACGGCAACACCATCATTCTGGTCACGCACGAAGAGGATATCGCCCAGAGAGCCCGCCGCATCGTCCGCATCCGCGACGGCAAAATCGCCTCCGACGAGTCTCGCACCTCCCCTGTTCCCCAGAAAATCTGAACCGGCCTCCACGGAATATAAATGAACCTTAGAACCGAAATCGCCGAAAGCCTGCGCTTCTCCTGGAGCGCTCTCATGGCCAATAAAATGAGGGCGATTTTGACGACTCTGGGCATCGTCATCGGCGTCGTCACGGTTTCGCTCATGAGCATGGCCATCGACGGCGTCTCCAAGAGCTTCCTCAAAAGCATCTCGATCTTGGGTTCCGACATTCTCTACCTGGAGAAGAACGCCTGGATGGATAACGAGGATTGGTGGAAACGCCGCGGTAGAAGGGATATTGATATAGCCCAGATCCGTGAGCTCAACCGCTTGCTCAGCGACCGCTATATTATTTCTACTTTCTCTCACCATGTCACGGCTGCTAAGTACGGCACCGAGAGTGTTTCAGGCATTATCATTGAAGGAAACTCAGCTGAACACTCCCTAATACAGGACTATTCCTTCACCGAAGGCCGCTACTTTGACAACAACGAAGTAGATGGTTATCGGCCCGTCTGCGTCCTGGGCTACGGTACAGCCGAGGCTCTTTTCAAGGGAGCATCGGCCATCGGCAAAAAAGTTAAGCTCGATGGCATCAATTACGAAGTGATCGGCACTATGGCCAAACGAGGAACCTTCATAGGCATCGACATGGATAACAATATCTACATCCCCGTGACCCGTCTACTAAGCGATTTTGCTTGGCGTCCCAATGTCAGCGCAGCCATCAAAGTCCCCAACATGAACGATGTGGATGAAACGATCGAAGAAATCCGCGGCGCCATGCGCAAAGTCCGCCGTCTGGAGCCCGGCCAGGCCGATGATTTCGCCATCAATAAACAGGAAGTCCTCCTGACCACTTTCAACAAGGTCACCGGCGTCATCGCCAGTGCGGGCCTCTTCATCACGGGGCTTTCTCTCTTCGTCGGCGGCATCGGGATCATGAACATCATGTTCGTCTCGGTGGCTGAGCGCACCAAAGAGATCGGACTGCGCAAAGCGCTCGGGGCTCGGCGCCGGACAATCCTCCTGCAGTTCCTCATGGAAGCGCTCATGATCTGCCTCTGGGGCGGCATTATCGGCCTGGGCCTGGCCTGGTGTCTGAAGCCGATTATCAATATCTACATTCCGGCCTCCATTTCCTTTAAAACCGTGGCATTTGCCCTTTTCATCTCTGCGGCCACCGGGGTCATCTCCGGTTACATCCCGGCTCGGCGCGCAGCGAAAATGGACCCGGTCGATGCCCTTCGAGACGAATGAAAAGGCAGATCCGATTTTTTAGCGAAGTACAAGAGAGCATCCTGATGGCTTTCCGCGCGGTCATCTCTAATAAACTGCGCTCCATCCTCACGCTCCTGGGCATTCTCGTCGGCGTCTTCTCCATCATTCTCGTCATGACCGCCATGCGCGCGCTCCAGAGCTACGTCGAGAACGAGCTCTCGGGCCTGGGCGCCAATACCGTGCAGATCAAGAAGTGGCCTTCCATCAATTTCGACGGTCCCTCGAGCTGGCAGAAATACGCGCGCCGCACCGATCTGGATTACAACCAGTTCAAGAAACTCCGCGAGCGCGCCACTCTGGCCAAGGGCGTCAGCATCATCGAGGGCTTCCGCACCGATGAAGCCTCGTCACGCTTCGAAACATCCAACCCCAATATCAACCTCCAGGGGGTCACCGCCCAGACCTTCTCCGCGCGCAACATCGTAGTGGAAGAGGGCCGCGCCATTACCGAAACCGACGTTGAGAGCCGCCGCAACGTCTGCCTCCTGGGCTACGAACTCGCCAAGAAACTCTTCCCCTATACCTCCGCGCTGGGCGAAACCGTCCGCTTCGACAGCATCAACTATCTGGTCATCGGCGTACTCGAAAAGAAGGGCTCGCTCTTTGACGCAGGCAGCGACAACATGATCCTGGTACCCCTCACGACCGCCATGAACTACTACGGGCACAGGCGCAGCATGAACTTCCTCATTGAGGCGGCTGACCGCGCTTCCTACGAGGATACGATCGAGCAGGTCCGGGGCGCCTTGCGCAGCATTCGCAGGCTCAAACCCGCTGAAGAAGACGATTTCGAGATTGAATCCAATGATTCGCTCATCCAGCAGTTTCAGAACGTCACCCTTTCCATACGCATCGGCATCACGGTCGTGAGCTCGATTGCACTGGTCGCCGCCGGTATCGGCATTATGAACATCATGCTCGTATCGGTCACCGAGCGCACTCGCGAAATCGGGGTCCGGCGCGCCATTGGCGCAAAGAAGCGCAACATCATGATTCAATTCATCATGGAAGCGGTCGTGCTCTGCCAGATGGGCGGCATTGCGGGGGTGATCCTGGGCGTCCTGGGCGGCAATATCGCCGCCAAATTCCTCAGTGTACCCATGACGGTTCCGGTCGATTGGGTCGTGATCGGACTGGTGATCTGCTCGGCCGTCGGCATTATTTTCGGATCCTACCCGGCTTGGAAAGCCGCTAACCTCGACCCCATCGAAAGCCTCCGCCACGAATAATCCCGGCCCTCTCTCCTCTTACAAATTATCCGCCCACATCTCGCACTGTTTAATCACCGTGTCGATTGCGGCCTCTTGCCCTTCAGGCGGGTACTTGTATTTTTTCAAGAGTTTCTTAATCATCCGGCGCATCCCTGCGCGAGCGGATTCTTTCTTCTGCCAGTCGATTGTGCAGCTTCTGCGCAGCTCTTCGGTGAGTTGGCGGGTCATCTCCACCAGCACGTCATTCTCGTAAAAATCCTTCACGCATTCGGGTCGGGTCAGAGCATCATAAAACGCCAGCTCTTTATCTGTAAGCTCCAGCTTTTTGGCCTCCTCATGAGAAGAAACCAAATCCTCTGCCATCTCCATGAGCTTGGCGATGACTTCCTCATTGGTCAGCAGGCCGTTGATATATCTCTTCATCGCGCCGGAGAGTATCTCCGAGAATTTCTCACTCTTGACAAGGTTCGTTCTGCGATAGATCGCCACCTGTTCCGCGAGGAGCTTCTTCAAAATTTCGACAGCGAGGTTGCGCTCCTTCATCCTGGAGATTTCCTCGAGAAATTTCGGGTCAAACAGAGAGAAGCCCGCATCAATTCCCGCAAACAGGTTGATAACACCCTCACTCTTGATGCTCGCTTTCAAAAGCTCATTGATGCGCTCATTAATCTCTTTCAGCGATAAAGTTTTTCCCTCACCCGTGATGCGGGTGAGGAGCGTCCGGACCGCTTCAAAGTAGGCGGCTTCAAAACGCTGTTTCTCATTAACGAGCGAGCGGCAGAGAGACAATGCCTGACGAAGAAGCTTAGCCTCCTTGATGAACAGATCCTTCTTGCTCAGTTTTTTCTCTCCAGACCCTTGAGACTGAGACGCGGCCAGTTCAGGTTTTTCAACCGCAGCCATAAAGTTCACGCCGCCGCTGATGGCTTTTGCACGGGTGAGGTTGCTGGCATCCCCTCTCATGAAGCTCGAGTAATTAAAGCCATGCAGGAGTCCCCGGCAGACCTCCAGCTTCTCATCAAACCGCCGCAAAGCGGTACTGGAAATATCCATATCGCCGTATTGGGCCTTGTCACGGCGGGTGTAATCGTTCATCGCCTGTTTGAGGGCCGAAGCGATACCGACATAATCGACCACCAAACCGCCAGCCTTATCCTTGTAAACGCGGTTGACTCGGGCAATCGCCTGCATGAGGTTATGCCCCACCATCGGCTTGTAGACATACATCGTCGCGAGCGAGGGCACATCAAAACCGGTCAGCCACATATCGACCACGATGGCGATTTTCAACGGGTCTTTATCATCCTTGAAGCGCTTACCCATTTCATCCCGGTGGCGCTTGTTGCCGATAATCCCGCTCCATTCTTCCGGATCACTGTTGCTCTGGGTAATGACGACACCGACCTTCTCTGACCACACGGGGCGCAATTCGAGCAGCTTGTGGTAAACATTGATCGCGATTTCCCGGCTGTAGCAGACGATCATCGCCTTGCCCGTTAGTTCATTCTGCCGGTTCTCCTCATAGTGCTTGACGATATCCTCGCACAGGGAAGTGATTGTCTCCTGAGCTCCGAGGATGCTTTCCATATTGGCCAGTTCCCTCTTGCTCTTCTCGATGGCGTAAGCCTCGGCATCCTGCGCCATGATCTCATACTCCTCGTCAATGCGCTTTAAAACTTCAGCGTCCAGTTTCAAATGTATAACACGGCTCTCATAGTAGACAGGGACGGTCGCTTTATCCTCGACCGATTGGGTCATGTCATAAATATCTATGTAGTTCCCGAAGACTTCCCGGGTCGAGCGGTCTTTGCTCGAAATCGGCGTGCCCGTGAAACCAATATAGGTAGCCATAGGCAGACTCTCGCGGATAATGAGCCCAAATGATTTCTGGATTCTCCCGGTCAGTGGGTCCACCCGCTCATTGATAAACTGGCTCCGATGCGCTTCATCCGCAATCACGACGATATTCCGGCGCTCCGAGAGTTTTTCTTCGGATTCTTCAAATTTCTGCGCTGTGGTAAAAATGATCCCGTTTGCCTGCCGTCCCTCAAGTAGTTTTTTCAGGTGAGAGCGGCTTTTTGCCTGCTGGGGCTTCTGCCTGAGGAAATGTGCACACTTGGCAAACTGCCCGAAGAGCTGGTTATCCAGGTCGTTGCGGTCGGTCAAGACGACGATCGTCGGCGAATTCAACGCCTCCTGCAACAGGTGCGCATAAAAAATCATCGAGAGCGATTTACCGCTCCCCTGCGTATGCCAGAACACTCCTCCTTT
>Ga0265294_10003510_pt1 | contig 20001 bp, 18 predicted proteins | sample MunlanPumphouse3_FD_192504 | JGI IMG/M metagenome (GOLD analysis project Ga0265294, IMG submission 192504) | Groundwater microbial communities from a municipal landfill in Southern Ontario, Canada - Pumphouse #3 | ecosystem: Environmental > Aquatic > Deep subsurface > Groundwater | place...
CCACAAAGCAAAGGTAAACAAAGATATAATCATCGCTTTATTCTGGTCTTTGGGTATGGCTTTAGGTATACTTTTTATCTCACTTACTCCAGGCTATCCCCCAGATATGAATTCCTATCTTTTTGGAAATATTCTTTCTGTAACCACGTTTGATCTTCGTTTAGTATCTATTTTAACCATTATTATTTTGGCAGTATTTTTCGTTTTTTATAATGATTGGAAATCCTATCTATTTGATGAAACTTGGGCAAAAATCATTGGAATCAAAACAGGCTTGTTGGATTATGTATTGTTAATTCTTATTGCTCTTACAGTAGTAATTCTTCTACGAATAGCGGGAATTATTCTTACCATTGCCTTACTTACAGCTCCTGCAGCTTTGTCCAAGCTCTTCACAAACAAGTTCAAAATGAGAATGATACTTTCTTCAATCCTATCTTTCTTTTTCTGTATTGGAGGTCTTTATCTTTCTTACTTGTTAAATATCCCAAGTGGAGCCTGTATAATAATATTGGCTGTAAGTTTTTACTTTATTTCACTTTCAACCAATAATATTATAACTAATAAAAGTTTAAGGTCCAAAGAAAAAGAACAAGTTAATGAAAACTAAGGTCCTTTTAACGCTCAGTCCAAAATTTTCTTGGTACTGGATTCCTTCCATCCCAAATAATTTGTCTAAAATGTTTTGGATCAGTATTCCCTTCAGTATTTATCAAAAGTATTTGACTGTTACAATCAAGACCCAATTTTTCTTTAAGTTCTTCACATCCCGGTTCTGTCATAATTGAGTAAACAACCCCTAATGTAACGGCTCCGCTTTCTCCACTTATTATAAATGGATCATCTTTTAAAGGTGTAGCCATAATTCTCATTCCTCTAGCAGCTACGTAATCAGGAGCTTTTATAAAACAATCTACGGTATTTTTCAGTATACTCCAAGCAATTGGGCTAGGATCTCCGCAGGATAGACCTGCCATAATAGTATCAAGCTTACCTGTCAAATTATGAGGTTCACCATCATCAATTTTGGCTGATTCAAAAAGACATGCTGCATTATCAGGCTCAACTACAATGCATTTTGGGGCATCAGCACCAAATAACGAGTGATAAAAACCAATTACAGATGCAGCCAAAGCACCTACTCCTGCTTGAACAAAAACGTGAGTAGGTTTAATTATTCCAACTCCAGTAAATTCTTGTTGTGTTTCCAACATCATAGTTGTATAACCCTGCATAATCCAACTAGGAACTTGAGTATAACCATCCCAGCTAGTATCACTTATTATTTCCCAACCATTTTTCTTAGAATCTTCCATACATTTACGAACTGCATCATCATAATTGCCTTTTACAATTTTGACATTAGCTCCATAATTCTTAATTGCATTAATTCTTGCTGAACTTGTTCCTTCATGTACATAAATTTCACATTTATGACCTAATTTTGTAGCAGCCCAAGCTATTCCACGTCCATGATTTCCGTCGGTTGCACTTGCAAAAGTTATAACACCTAATCTTTTTTTCACTTCTTCACTATTAAGATACTCATAGCTAAGTTTCTCAGGTTCTAACTTTAAACGTGTTTGAATAAACTTAAAAATAGCAAAGGATCCACCCATAACTTTAAAACTGTTTAATGTAAGTCTTTCACTTTCATCTTTGATAAAAATTCCACCTAATTTAAGCATATCACTTAATCTAGGAAGAGCCGCCAGACGAGTCATTTTATAATCTGGTATTTGCATGTGAAATTTTCTTGCACCCTTACATATTTCCATGGAAAACAATTGTTTGCATTCCTCTAGTTTTTTCTCTTCTTTAAAATCTTTAAAAATCCAATCTAAATCTGTTAATGAATTATTCATAATTATCTCCAATTATATAATTGTTTTTGGAAAAGTACATCAACATTTCCGCCACAAGTCATTCCAATATTTCCTGCTTTAGCAGCAGAAAGTGAAAAATGTTTAATGAAGGACTTTACTTCTTTATTAACTTTTAACATCGCTTCCGCTTCTTTTAAGACAAGGTGCTCAATTTCACCACCACCTACAGTTCCAAAAAATCCTTTAGAATAAAGACAAATAGAACTGGACACTTCAGATGGGGCACTCCCAGCTTTTTTAATTATTCTTGCAATAACAAAATCTTCTTTTAATTTTGCAATTTCTTTGTATAGTTCCACATTGGCAACACTAGCTCCATTACCCCGGTTAACTTTAATAATCTCAGCTAATATACTCACTGCAATTTCTTCAGGTCCCACTGCACCAATTTCCAAACCAATAGGAGCATGAATTTCCTTTATTTTTTCTTCCTTTACATTACAGGCCCTTAGTTTATCAAAGGTAGTTTTTACTTTTGTTTCGCTACCTATCATGCCTATGTAGGAATAATGATATCCAAGGATAGCCTTTACACATTCAAAATCAAAACTATGACCTCTTGTTGCTACTATATAATAAGGAGTCAAAATTTCTTTGGTTTTTTCTAGAGCATTTAGATAAGAATCATTCAAAATAGTAGCTTTTGGGTAAATTTCTTTATTACAAAATTCAGGTCTATCATCAATCATACAAACACTAAAATTCAATAAAAGTGCTAATTGATAAATTGCTTTACCTACATGCCCACCTCCACAGATAACAAGTGTTACTGGAGCTTGAATTATCTCCTCTAAAGAATTATTTTCAATCTTTTCTTTTTTGTCGGAAATAAGCTCTTTTCCAGTCTCTAAATCTGTATATCGATAAACTTTTGAATTTTCCAAAGTTTTTAATATTTTAATGTAGTTTTCTTTAATATTCATATCATTTCCTCTTTGAGAGAAAGGTAATTACAGCTTCCAAAACACCACCAGCTACAGCCTTAGCTTTATCACTTGAGGTATGATAATCCGCTTTACTTCCTCTTGGATCGATGTCGCCAATTTTAAAACCCGGTGTTACTTTTAAACCTTCATTCAAAAGACCCCTAATCATTCCTGAAATCTTAGCAAAGACAGGATTTCCATCAACCTCACAAACTACGTCACCCTTTTCAACCAAGTCACCTATATTATGTTTAGTAGTAAAGGTACCTGAAATAGGAGCTCGAAGAACTCTTTCTATTGTATAACCATCAATATTTCCAGGAAGATTACTATTTGGAAGGGGTTTACCTTTGTAAATCAAAGAACCTAAGAAATGACCCCTGCAAGTTTCAATCACAACATCAACGTCTTTACCTGCTTCAAAACCAGGACCTAATCCAATGACAAAAGGGGCATCATCAATTTTCGTTCCTAAGTTCTTCTTTGCAAGAATAGCATCAATTACAAAAGTTGGATTTAAATAATTTACTATTTTTGCCTCTGGATCTACTATTACAGGTATTTTTCCATTGTCTAGGGTTTCGTTAATCTCTTTTATATTTTTAATGTAAACAGCAGTAAGCCCTTCAATTGTCATTTCACCTTCATAAACACATTGAGCAAAACTTACTGATCTTCTCACTATTGTAGGCTTATCACATTCAGTAACGACTACTTGAAATCCACTTTTAGCAAGTCTAATAATAGTACCAGTTGCAATATCTCCACCACCTTTGACTACTACAGTTTTGTTCATTTTTTCTTTTAAAGAAGTCCCAGGTCTTCCATTAAAAACTTTCATCATCTCACTAACAGTCGCTAAAGCAATTTCTTCTGGAGTCTGTCCACCAAGGTCTAACCCCACAGGAGCAAAGACTTTTTCAGATTCTACTTTACTAAAATTAAAGCGCTGTTTAAAATCTCTAGTTTTATTCCTTGAACCAAGGATCCCAAGGTAGGTTGCCTTACTATCTACAAGATATTTAATTCCATCGTCACCTATTGCATAACTTGAAACAACAACCTGAGTATGTTCATTAATTTCTAGTTCTTTTAATCCTTCTAGTATGCAAGGCTTACAAACTATTTTACTTGCATAAGGAAAAAGTTCCGGCCTTGAATATTCTTCACGATTTTCAACTACTTGTACTTCATAACCAATATGAGAAGCTAGCTTACCAATTTCTTGATTAACATGGCCCCCTCCTACTAATATTAAAATTTTTTGTTTCTGACAAACAGTTACATTAAGCAAAACTTCACCTCCTGAAAGCGGGTTATTCCCTTGTTCATTGACAAACTTTACCAGTTTGCCTTGTCCTTTCTTTAAACATTCCAAGGCAATCTTAACACCAAAGGCTTCAAGTTCCCCACCACCAATAGTTCCATAAAAATTGCCTGTAAGATCAACCATCATAATTGCATTTTTTCTACTAACACTTCCCGAATAACCAGCAATTGCTACCATTGCAAAACTTACATTTTTTCTTTCCGCTTCTGCAGCTTTTTCAAAGGGTTTTACCATTTCTAATTCCATCAATATACCTTATTTTCTAGCATTGACCCAAAAATTAATTCATAATCACTTCTGAGGTTTTGTTTAACTTTCTTCAGTTCTTCCTTTTCCATCATATCAGCTTGGTTAAAAAATACCAAACTGTTTTTAATTAAGTTCTTACAAGGACCCTCATTTAATGTAAGATAATAATTATAAAAGTCAACGTCTACTTTTCCATTATAATCAATATCACCAAAACAGTTCTTTCGACTTAAAACTTCACCATATGGAGAAAAACCAATAACACATAATACTCCTTCAGTAAAGGATGGGATTACAGGATCCCGGTAAGTATGAATTTTAAGAGGAAGATTTTTAGCTCCATCAGCCTCAAATAATACAATATCAAATTTTTTAGATAGTTTTTCAATTTCTTCTATTGGAGGACTTACAAGTTTTTTTTCTTTATAAGCAAAGAGCACTTTTTCTCCTCTTTTAACTTCATAAGAAAATATCTCTTTATCAAAAAAATATTTATCAGCTTTGAAATCCCTATTTTCCGGTAATTCAAGTTTTGTAGTAGTGGTCATCAATACTGATAGACCTTGCTTACTATAATAAGTAGCAAGTTCAATCAAGGATTGTGTTTTTCCCCCACTACCTGTAATTCCTATTATTCGAGCTGGTTGTAATCTTTCTATAATCCGAGTTACTATTTTTTCCATGAATAAACTTTATCACTTGTTACCTAGGTGGTCAATTAGGATTATGCAACAAACCGCAACAAAAATAAGCTTGAAAATTCTCAGCTATAAAGTTAAAATGAATCTATGAAATTACTAATTGCATCTGACCTTCATGGAAGTCTATATTGGACCGAAAAGCTTATAAAAGCCTATACAGAAAGTAAAGCCGAAAAATTGATTTTATTGGGTGATATTCTTTATCATGGACCAAGGAACGATTTACCAAAAAACTATAATCCAAAAGAAGTTGTTAAACTATTAAATAATTATTCTTCCTCAATAATATGTGTTAAAGGAAATTGTGATGCAGAAGTTGACCAAATGGTTCTTGATTTTGATCTTTCAAAGGCTGAAAAAACACTCAACTTTCTTCCTTTAAAAGATTACACTATTTATCTAGTGCATGGACACCATTTAAAAGAAAGAACTTTCCCTTCAAAATCAATTATTCTTTACGGGCATACACATGTTCCAACCATTTATAGGTCTAAAGAAAATTACTATATAAACCCAGGTTCTATTTCAATACCTAAAAATTCTTCTCCGAATTCTTTCATAATTCTTGAAGATAGAAGTTTTAAAATATTGGATTTTGAAAGCAAAATAATTGATAAAATAGCTTTTTAATTAAAACAATGCCTATTTTGGTAACAAATCCAATTCTAATCTGTTATGGTAATTAGTAGAAAGGAAAAATTATGAAAATTTATAAACGAAGGAACTTTCTTACATTTTTGTTTGAACTTTCCTTAATTCTCTTTTCAGCAATGTTATATTCTCTATCTTTTCCAGGATATTTTTCCTATAAGGGTTTTGGATTTTTAGGAATAATTGCCTTAATTCCAATGTTCATAGCCATAAGACATACCACTCTTCCTTTGAGTTTCTTATTTGGTTTTATTTTTGGCTTCGTATTCTATTTATTATTCAATTATTGGCTAGCAACTTTTCATCCTTTAGCCATTCTAATTGGACCCATTATAAAGGGTATTGAATTTATGATCCTTTTCCCTTTTCTTTATTTTGTAAATAAGGTGCTAAAAAAACGGTCTTATTTGTTTTTATCCATATTCATTACAGCCTTTTACTACTTAGGTTCAATTGGATTTGCAGGTTATCCATATGGTACACTTGGTTACACTTTATATGATTATCCAGTACTTATTCAAACAGCATCGTTATTTGGAGTTTGGGGCATTACCTTTTTAATGCTTATACCACAAGCTTTCATTGGAAATTATTTAGGGGATAGGAATTTTGGACATCCGGTAAAATTGAGCCTTTTAGGAAAAGATTTTTCCTTTGACATTTTAATTTACATTCTTCTCTGTGTTGCCACTGTTAGTTTTGGATTCTACTCTGTTAATTTATGGAATGAGGCAACCCCTTCAAAAGTGGTTAAAATTACAGCAGTCCAACACAACGCTGATAGTTGGATTGGAGGCTATTCAACCTATAAAAAGAATTTTGAAAATTTATCCTCCCTTAGCCTAAAAGCTCTTGATGATGATCCAGACATGATAGTCTGGTCTGAAACAGCTTTTGTTCCTTCTGTTGCTTGGCATTCAGCTTATCCAACAAATCAAGCTACTAGCAACTTGGTTAACTCTTTCATTGAATTTGGAAAAAATCTTCCAGTACCTCTAATCACCGGAAATACTGAAGGGGCTTTGAAAGATGAAAGCCTTCCTCCGACATTAAGCGATGGAAGTTGGAATAGGAAAAGTTACAACACCGTTATCTTGTTTGGTAATGGTAATATTTTAGGAACTTATCGAAAACAACATCTAGTTCCTTTCACTGAACATTTTCCTTATCAAAAACAATTTCCAAAATTAACTCAATTACTAATAAATAATGATTATAAATGGTGGGAAAAAGGTACAGAAGAAACTGTATTTAATTACCAAGGTTTGAAATTTTCAACTACTTTATGTTTTGAAGATATTTTCGGCTCTCTAAATGCTGGATTTGTAAATAATGGGGCTGACTTGCTAATAAATCTTTCTAATGACAGTTGGTCAAAAAGTGTCAGTGCAGAAACACAACATATTGCTCTTTCTACTTTTAGAGCAGTTGAAAATAGAAAGTCTGAGTTAAGATCCAGCAATAGTGGAATATCTGCCTTGATAAAACCTACAGGTGAAATCGTAGACCCAATGGAACCTTTTGTTATGGATTACCATACCTACGATGTTCCAATCTACACTCATAAAGATTTTAAGCCAACTTTTTACACCCTTTACTGTGATTTATTTGCTTATTTAATGCTTTTAATTACTGGTTTATCAATTTTCTTTGGGCTGATTATATATATCATAAAAAAGAAGCGAAAGAAAGATTACGAAGAACATAAACGAGATTTCCCAAGCATTGGAGAAGATTACGATTTTAATTCTTACTTTGACTCTTTTCCTTCTAAATAAAAATCAGATTCTTCAAACTCTATTTCATTTTTTTGATTTTTCTTTTCTTTGTTGTAAAGTTTTATAGAACTTTTTGCTGCTCGAAAGAATAATTTTATTATCTCCATCATTTTGGATTTAGTCTGTTCATCGAGCAAGGATAGTTTAATTCTCATTTCAGGTAAATTTTTGATGAAATGTCGTCTTACATCCTTTAAAGTTCTCACTCCTCCAGTCCCAAATAAATTAAACATATTATCCACAAAAAGCTCCTGTTCTTTTGGGGAAAGATTTGAAACCCATTCTTTTATAGCTTTATCAGTTATTTTACTTGAGGATGTAACTTCTTCATCACGTTTTAGACAATTTTTCTCAATTTCCCATTTATAAAGGTCATGCTGAAAGATTCCAAAAGAACTTGAATTTATTACAACTGGTTCTACCCCATGAAATAATAGTCTACCAACGACCGAGCCTTGAGGCACAAAATAGTGAATTTTGTCGTGCTCCATTCCTTTGAAAAGTGATTCTGCCTTGCTTACTTGAAACCCAGGTCCATCAAGGTTTACTACCGTTTTTATCTTTTTTTTCTCTCTAGAATTTGCAGTAAAATAAACATAGCTAGCTAAATTTCCGCCCTTTGAATGCCCATACAATCCATAATACTTAAATTCTCCAAAATGTTTTTCAAAATATTTTTTAGCATCAAGTTGAGCTTGAACAGGAGTAATATAACTCATTCTAAAATCTTCTTGCCAGCCAACAACGGTACTGTCGGTACCTCGAAATATCATATAACAATTGCCTTCTTGATCAAAAAGAGTTACTGCAAAAAACTGTTTTACCAATTCCTTATTGAAATCGTATTGATAATCACGCAACCTAAGAGATGAAAATCTCGGGCTATCTAAAAGAGAATTAATAAAGGCTTGGTCTTTTTCCATTAAAAAAGGACCTTCCATAATTTCTAAATATTCTAAAACTTTTGAATCTTTTTTAAGATTATATCTTTCGAATGGTAAATAACTTAGTCTAGATAGAACCAAATAATCAACTTCATTTATGGGGTCTTGTTTAAATGAAAGATCCCCTCTCCAGCTAAGATATTCAAATATGTCCGACATACATTAAACTCCAGAAATAATATTTGTAACAATAAATCCAACAATAATTCCTAAAATGCCACCAAAAAACACTTGGGAAAAATTATGTCCTAGCAAAGTTTTAAGATTTTGTTCAGTAATTTTTCCTTCACTGGAAACATTCTTTAAAATTCTGCTCCATTCATTTAAAACCTCAGCATGCTGACCAGCTGCTCGCCTAATACCCATAGCATCATGTATAACAATTATTGCAAATACTATGCAAATAGCAAATTCAGTTGATCCAAGACCTTTTACAAGTCCTACACTTGTAACCAATGCAACAACGCTTGAAGTGTGACTTGAAGGCATTCCCCCAGTTGAATAAAACATCTTTAATTCAAGTTTGTGGGTAACTAAAACATTTATAAAAGGTTTAAAAAACTGTGCTATAAGCATTGCTAAAAAAGCAGAAACTAAAGGTGCATTCTCAATAAAATTATTATTCATGTTTTGATAATAATTCATTTAAACTAGAAGTGCAATATAAGTTACAATAACACTTACAATAATTGAAAGGAGCATACTTTGTTTAAAAAGACTAACCAAAAATGCCGCTATAACTCCAAGCAATCCTGCATACCACACTGGTAAAAAATCGAGAATTGTATAGGGAAAAATCAAAGCACCAATGGCTGTTACCGGAAGAAAAGACATACATCTTTTTACAAATGGTGGAAATTTATTTAAAAACGATAAGTAAAAAGGAATAAACCGAGGAATCATAGTAGCCACTCCTGCTACAAGAACAATCAAGTACATGGGTAAATTTTTCATCTACTTTTCCTCCTTTATTAACAAAGCTCCAATTACAGCTGTAGAAACCATCGAAATAACAAAAGACCAGCCAGAGGGAAATGACAAAACAAGGATTAAAAATGAATTAATCGCCGCAGAAAAACCTGCAAGCAAAAGCACTCCTGGTCCTTTATTTTTAAATTCAACACTTAACAAACTTGAGAACATCGCATATAAGGTAACTCCTACAGCCATTTGAAGGGCCTTTGGCAAAATCATTCCCATCATAAATCCTACAGCTGTACCAAGATTCCATCCTAGATAAGAGGAACTGATTAAACCTGCCATATAATTAAAACTTAGACAATCATTATTTTTCATAGTGGCTACAGTGAAAATTTCATCGGTAACTCCAAAAGCAACAATCATTTTCTTTAAGCCCTTCACGTCCGGAGCTAAATGGGTCCTTAAGGCAACTCCCATAAAAAGATATCGAAGGTTAATTAAATTTATTCCTATAAAATATTCAAATAACAAAGCGCCAGAGGCAAAAAGATTAACGGCTAAAAATTGTCCAGCTCCAGCAAAACTAGTAATGCTGTATAAACAGGTTTCAATAAAAGGGATTCCTACATTTCTACAAATTAGGCCAAAAGCAATTGCCGTCGAAAAATAACCTAAAAATATTGGAATTCCATCTTGAAAACCTTCACCGTAACTAAAATTGCCTTCATTTTTTTTCATATTGAAAAACATACTACTTTGTTTTGAAATTTCTTACAACAAACTTGTTAAAAATTTTATTAAGAATTAGAATATAAATATGAAAACCCTTATTTTCACCGGATCAAACCATTTAAACAGCAATTGCTCGCAAATTGTTAAATTTTTGCTTTTAAATTTTGCATCTCCGGTTAAAATAATTGATCCTTATAAAACAAAAATTAATCCCTGCACTGGTTGCAATATGTGTTTAAAGAATCATAAATGTATTTTTGATGATGAAATGGATTTAGTTGTAGCTGACACAAAAGAAGCAGACCGTTTAATCTTTATTTCTCCAGTATTTTTCTATGGATTGCCCTCGGCATTAAAGACTATTATTGATCGTTTTCAGATATTTTGGAAAGCACCCCCTATCGGTAAAGAGAAAAAAGCTCTAGTGATACTAACGGGAGGTTCTCCATATTTTGTAGACCAATTTTATTCCTGCAAAAAAATTTTTATTTCTGTATTTAAGGTATTGGGAATTAATAAATTTGAGTTTATAACTTTGAGCAATACAGATAAAGTTTGTTTTTCTGAGAATTATGAATTTAAAGAACTTCTTAAAAAAAAGATTTAGATTAAAATGAACATTTTTTTAGATAAATTACCTTAAGTTATAGATTAAAGGAAATATTTTAGTTATATTAGGTAAGATGTACTAAAAAATTCAGAGAGGATAATATGGATTATACAAAAAACTTTGAGAAAATTGATAATTCTACAAAAAGATTGACAATTACAGTTCCAGCTACTGAGATTGATGCTGAGTATCAAAAGACAGTAAAAAAATATGCTAAAGAACTCACAATTAATGGTTTCAGAAAGGGAAAAGCACCAAATTCAGTGATTGAAAGAAAATATGGAGAGACCATCAGAAATGAAGCTTTCTCAGATAATATTGACAAAATAATTGAAGAGATTTTTTCAAATGAAGATATGGACAAGGCTAATAACCCTATAAATCCAAAAAATCTACATTTTGAGAATGAAGATGACATTTTCCCAATAAAGGAAAAAGAGGATGTAGTCTGCAAGATTACTTACTCAACTCTTCCAGAATTTGAATTACCTGAATACAAAGGTCTTGATGTTGAATATACTGAAGTGAAATTTGATGCTAAAAAAGCATTAGATGATGAAATCGACAGACTACTTGAACAGAATGCAATGATTATTGAAAAAGAAGACAAAATTGCTGAAAAGGGTAATATTGTTACTCTAGATGTAAAAGTAAGTGATGAAGAAGGAAAAGAAATTGAAGCAGAATCTCGAGAAGATTATGTATTTACAATTTCCGATAAAACAGAACCTTTTGAACTTGATTCTAAGATAGTTGGAATGAAGTTAGATGAAGTAAAATCTGTAAGTAAAACAAAAAATAAGGTCAAGAAAAATTATCAGATAACTTTAAAGAAAATTAAAGTTAAAGAACTTCCTGAACTTGATGATGAATTCGCACAAGATGTTAATGAAGAATACAAAACTCTTGACATGATGAAAAAAGCTTTAGCAAAAGAGATTTCTGATAAACATGAAAAAGAAATTAAGGATTTAAAAATTCAAGCTTTGTTTGATGCTCTTTCTTCTTCAGTTAAAATGGATATTCCTCAAGAACTTATTGATATGCAGGCTGATAACGAATGGAGCCAATTCGTTTCTAATTTTGCTCAGCAGTCAAAAGCTTCTTTCCAGGATGCAGAAAAATATTTAGCACAGATGAATTATACAAAAGCTGCTTACCTTGCAAATTCCACTGATCAACTTAAAGAAAAAGTAAAAATCTCTTTAATTATTGATGAAATTACAAAGAAAGAAGACGTAAAAGCAAGCGAAGAAGAAATAACTGAAGAAATGAAAAAAACAGGTTATGCTGATAATGAAAATAAAGATTTGGTAGAATATATTAAAGGCCAAGTCTCAGCAGAAATTGAAAGCAAAAAAACTTATGAACTATTACTTGAAAACAATAATTTTAAGGTAAAAAAAGAAGTTAAAGAAGCTCCAAAGAAAGCTGAAAAAGAAACTAAATAATTGAATTATGATACGAAGCCTGGATGCTGAAAGTATCTAGGCTATTTTTAAATTGGAGAAATCAATGACAGTTCACAATCAGACTTTGGTACCAATGGTAATCGAAAACTCCGGTAATGGAGAACGGTCCTTTGATATCTACAGCAGATTATTAAGAGCAAGAATAATATTTTTAGATGGCGAAATAAATGATGCTACCGCTGATTTGGTAGTGGCACAGCTTCTTTTTTTGGAATCAGAAGATCCAGATAAAGACATCAGCCTTTATATCAATTCCCCTGGTGGTAGTGTAACTGCAGGTTTAGCCATTTATGATACCATGCAATATATCAATCCAGATGTAAGTACCATTTGTATTGGTCAAGCAGCCTCAATGGGGGCTATACTTCTTGCAGGTGGGGCAAAAAACAAAAGGTTTGTGTTGCCTTCAGCAAGAGTAATGATTCATCAACCTTGGGGTGGCGTTGAGGGTCAAAGTACAGACATTGCCATCCATACCAAAGAAATTTTACGTTTGAAGAATTTAACCGTAAATTATTTGGAGGAACATACAGGAAAATCTCATCAACAAATTTTAAAAGATATGGAAAGAGACTTTTTTATGGATGCCGAAAGTGCAGTAAATTATAATATAGCTGACAGAATCTTAACAAGGAGTAAATAATGGCCAAGGTTAGAGCATGTTCTTTTTGTGGAAGCACGACTAACCGGATGATTACCGGGGCTAATGGAGTTGCAATCTGTTCGGAATGCGTATCTCAATGCCAGAAAATTTTTTCCGGTTCAAGTCAAAAACATACACCGAATGCAGATTTTCTTGAAAATTTACCAACTCCTCAAGAATTAAAAAATTATTTAGATGAATATGTAGTGGGACAAAATGAAGCTAAAATCGTTCTTTCCGTTGCTGTTTATAATCATTATAAAAGAATAAAATATCAAAGTCAGAATCCTGATTCTGAAATTGAATTGGATAAATCAAATATACTTATGGTAGGACCAACTGGAACTGGTAAAACTCTTCTAGCAAGAACTTTAGCTAGAAAACTTAAAGTTCCTTTTGCTATTGCAGATGCAACAACTCTTACCGAAGCAGGTTATGTTGGTGAAGATGTTGAAAATATTCTTCTTAAGCTAATTCAAGATGCAAATGATGATATTGAAAAAGCCGAAACTGGAATAATTTTTATAGATGAAATAGATAAAATTGCCAAAAAAAGTGAAAACGTATCAATTACTAGAGATGTTTCCGGTGAAGGTGTACAACAAGCTTTGTTAAAAATAATTGAAGGAGCTATAGCAAGTGTTCCACCTCAGGGTGGAAGAAAACATCCAAATCAGGAAATGTTACGTCTCGATACGAAAAACATACTCTTTATTTGTGGTGGAGCTTTTGTTGGCCTTGAAAAATTAATTGAAAAGAGACTGTCAAAATCCAGTATAGGTTTTGGTTCACAAGATTTTACAAATAAAGAAAAGAACCTTGACCAAGTCTATTCTGATATGCTTCCTGATGATTTAATTAAGTTTGGCCTCATACCAGAGTTTATTGGTAGACTTCCTATACATGTTGGACTTAACAACCTTAAGAAAGAAGATTTGAAAAGGATTATTACTGAACCAAAAAATTCAATAATTAGACAGTATGAAGAATCTTTTAAGATGGATGGAGTTGAACTAGATTTTACAGAGGAAGCAGTTGATGCAGTTGCTGATACAGCAATAAGACAAAAGACTGGTGCTCGAGGAATTAGAAGTATTGTAGAAAATACTATGACTTCAATTATGTTTGAGATTCCTTCCAACAAAGAAGTAAGCAAAGTTCGTGTTACTGCAGATTGTATTCTTTCAGGTAAACGTCCATTGCTTTTTAACAAAAATGATGTAAATCTACTTGAATCAGTTAGTCTAGAAGAAGATTTAAAAACTTCTTAAGGATTAAAATAAAGGGGAAACAGTGTCTATTTATCCAGAATTTTCTAAAGAGTTACTTAAATGTTTAAAGACCAACAATAATTTTCTTATAGTTGGTCATACCCATCCAGACGGAGATTGTATATATTCTGGACTGGCCCTTGCAGAACTTTTAAAGTCTTTAAATAAGAACAACAAAGTGACATTGGCCAGTTCTGGTCCTTTTAATAAGACTGAAATCATGGAGCAAAAGAAAAAATTTACAAATATTCTAACTGCTGAATATCTAGAAACTAAACCATTGATTTGTATTGTAGATTGTAGTGAATTAAGTCGAGTTGACTCTGTATTACCTCAAGAAACCTTTGAAAATTTAAATTATATCATTTTGGATCACCATGGATCTTCCTCTTGCAAGGGACCACTTTTTTATATATCCCCCGAATCCATTTCTACAACACTAATAATACAAAAACTTTCAGAAACTCTTAATCTTGTTGAAAATAAAGATTTTGCCCAATCTGTATTAAGAGGTTTTATTACAGATTCTGGTTGCTTTAGGTTTTTACGAGCTTCTCAAAATGAAACTTTTCCAATGTTAGAAAGAATCATTTCCCCCTATCATTTATCAATCAGCACTGAATATGAATATCTGTTTTTTGGAAAAAACCTTCAATCAATAAAATTCTTAACAACTTTGATTGATAGAAGCAAAACGTATTTTGATGGTCAATTGTTAATTTCAGAAAATACAAAAGAAGATGATGAGAATTTTGAAGGTATATCACTACCAGCTGATGAGTTCTATTCACAGACTTTACCCCTTGAAAAAATAAGGGTTATTGTTTTACTTAAATACAAAGGTAATAACCTTACTAATTTAGGATTTAGATCTACTCATTCAAGTAATATTGATGTATCAAAGGTTGCTTGCAATCTTCCTAACCGTGCTAATGAAGGAGGAGGACATATGCATGCCAGTGGTGTGAACTTGAACCTTAACCTAGAAGAAGCCAAGAAAACTGTAATCTCTTATTTCTCCAAATTACTTTAATAATTATGAATAATTGTCTTCCCCCACAGAAAGATATTTTACCCGGTTTTCTTCGTAATTTAAAAAAACTCTTTGTTCTTGCCAATTAGTTCCATATAAAGAAAATTTTAAGTAATAAAAAAGAAATACTTCAAATGAACTATGAATTATTTCTAAGATGTTTTCAATTCTTTCAATTTTTGGAACACTACTTCGAAATTTATTCATATTTTCAATTTTACTAATCATATTACGTTGATAAACTCCAGAGCTTAACTTACTTATTATTTGTCCTTGGCTTTTACCATTTTTAAGTCTCAAAAACCTAAGAGCTTTTCCCACTGATTCGTAATCAAAATCAGTTATTACTTCTTTGTAAAATATTTGTTTTAGGGCTTTTTCATTTTCAAAATTTAACAATTTTTCGTCTTTTAAGCACCTCATGACATAATTATTAATAGAATTCTTATAATTTTCAGTATACACAATTTTTTTGTTTCCTAAACAATAAAATTCTAAAACATTGTAATTAAAAGACTTTGCAGTAAGAAAATACTTTATAAATGAGGGATTAATTTCTTTGCGTTCTTCTATTATTTTTTCTAAAGAAAAAAAAGAATATCCTCCGCAAGGCTCAATAGTTCTTGTATTAAGTATCCTTCTCTCTAAAATCTTCAATCTCCTACCCCTTTTTACCAACCTTACCTTGTAGTGTATAACACTTCTGTCATATTTCAAGCGTAGAATTCAATATTTTATTACTGTTTAAAACAACCACCTTTTTATAAAATACTAAAACAAAGTTTTAATGAAATGCTTAGTTAAAGGGATACCAAAACTTAACTTTAAAATAAAATCTAGAAACAAAAGAAAATCCAACCCAAATAACAAGCAAAACAATTATAATCCAATCATTATATTTTAGAGGTCTTTTTTTATACCAAGTTCTCTTTGGTTCTCTGCAAAAACCTCGTAAAATTAAAGCTTGGGTGATTAAATCAATGCGATCCATACTCGTAAGCACTAAAGGTCCAAGAACTCTAGAAACATTTTTTATTCTTTTGGAAAGTTTTACATTCTTAGAAATATCAACACCTCTAGCCATCTGAGCATGCATTATATGGACAAAAGTACTTGTTACTTCAGGTAAATATCTTAAAGCCAACCCTACGGAGAAACTAATTCTGTAATTCAGTCCTATTTGGTTTAGAGAACACGAAAATTCACTTGGGTGAGTACAAGAAACAAAGACCAAGGCAATTGGAAATATGGTAAAATACTTTAAGCATACAATAATTAAATACCATAACATTTCTAAAGTGAGAGCATATTTCTGTGAAATATCCCCAATTAATACTGTTCGACTACCAATATAAATTGTACCCTGCCCAGGAGAAAACAAATAAATAAAAATTGCATTCAACGAAACTACATACAACATAGCGATAATCAAAGTTTTAAATGTTCTAAAGGGTATATTGCAAATTTTAATTGCTAAAAGACTTATAAGAAGAGATGTCCCAAGAATTCTAATATCAAATGTGGATAAACAAAGAACAATCCAACCGACAAAGAAAAGGAATTTAGTTACTCCATTCAATTTATGAATTGGAGAATTTACATCAATGTAGCTTAAAGCAAATCCAAATTTCCTTTCTCCCTCTTTTGTTTTTTTTACTTTATGAACAGACCTTACGGTTTCTTTGGTTTCAGGTAATTCTTCAATTTCTATATTGTTCTTTTTCCTAGTTTTTTCTTCACTTTGAATAAATTTAGCAATAAAATCTTTAGTGTTTTTTATGCCTGCCTGAGAGGCAAGTGTATAAAGACTAGTTTCTTTAAGATTTGATTCTTTAAGCAATGCTGGATCAGAAAAAACTTCACTGGTTTCTTTATCAGCCAATAAAATTCCATCTGATAGGACTAAAGATCTTGTCGTATATTCCAAAGCCAAGTGCATATCATGGGTAATAAAAAGAATAGTAATATCTAGTAAACTATTAAGATTTACCAAAAACTCCATCAAATCTGAATAATGACGATAATCTTGTCCACTGGTCGGTTCATCAAGTATTAATAAGGATGGTTGAGTTACAAGAATGCTTGCTATAGTTACTCGTTTTTTTTGGCCATAACTTAAGGCTGATACTGGCCATTTTCTAAAAGGAAGAAGGCCACACAGTTTTAAAACTCTTTTTACTCGAATCTCAATTTCACCTTCATCTATTTCCTTTTGTCTCAAAGCAAAAGCTATTTCATCGTAAATCAAATCATGACTTATCATGTGATTAGGATCTTGCATTACATACCCAATAGTTTTAGCTCTTTGAGCTATTGTATCTTCAAGACAATTAATACCATTTATTTTAACTATTCCTGAACTAGGAACATTTATCCCCATCATAATTTGGGCAAGTGTGCTTTTACCCGCTCCATTATTTCCTAAGAGACTAACCATTTCCCCTTTTTGAATTGAAAAACTCACATTTTGTAATACTGGATTTAGTCCATCATATGAAAAATTTACATTTTCTAATTCAACAATTTTTTCTAAATTAATTTCTTCCTTTCTAAGTTCTTGATTTTCAACCCAAGATTTAAGTTTTTCTTTATTATTTACTGTAAGTTTTATTTTTTTACTATCACTAATCGAAGGAATTTCATCAAGATTACAACCGGCTTCTTTTAAGGCAGCAAGGAACAAAGGTTCTCTTACACCCAATTCATTCAAGGTGTTACTACGAAGTAGGATTTCAGGGGTATCATCCTTTACTATTCTTCCTTCCTGCATAACAACAATTCGATCCACAGGCCGGTATAGAACATCTTCAAGTCTATGTTCTATTATTAAGATAGTTTTACCAGTTTCTCGATGGATGCGATCAATTAAATCAATTGCTAGTTCTCCTGTAGCAGGATCAAGATTAGCTAAGGGTTCATCAAAGACCAAAATATCAACAGCATCAACCAAAACTCCTGCTATAGAAACGCGTTGTTTTTGCCCTCCACTAAGTTCTTGAGGACTTTGTGAAAGAAATTTATCCATTGAAACAACCTTTGCCATTTCAAGGACCGTCTTTTCCATTTCATCAATACTTTTATTTTGATTTTCTAGGGCAAAAGCTATATCTTCTGCAACTGTAATAGCTACGAATTGAGCATCTGTATCCTGCAAAACTGTTCCCACGCTTCTGCTTATTTTATAAATATCTGAGTCTACAGTATTCATTCCACAAACTTTCAAGCCACCTTTAAAACTCCCTCCTAATGCATGGGGAATAAGGCCATTAATACAATTTACAAGTGTAGATTTTCCACACCCACTGGGACCAGCAATTAAAATTTTCTCTCCTTCTTGAACCGAAAAATTAATATTTTTCAAAGTAGGGTTCTTTTGCGAGCTATAGGTAAAAGAAAAGTCTTTAAATTCCAATACTGGTTTTTTCATTATATCCTTCCACAAAGTGATATCCCACCCTTGAGCAGGATATCATTAAATTCATCTTTATTACACTTTTTCCTATTTTGTTGGTTTTTCTTCTTTTACTTCATCTTCCTCTTTCTCTTCAACAAGGTTTTGCTTTGAAGCATTTCTAGAAGCAACCAATTTCATGAGCAAAGTACCAAGAATAGCAATTACTATGGTGTTTACCCCTGCTATTAGAAGTTGTTGTGTTATAACTTTGTTCAAAGGTTCAGCATAAATGAAATAATCAAGAACGGCACTAATCATATATCCAACAAAATTACCAACAAAGGCCAAAAGAATAAAAAGCCCAATTTGTTTTGAGTTCATCAAACCTTTGTTAATTGAATTTTTGGTTATAATTGGATAAAGTCCACCGACAATACCAACGATTCCACTACCAATGACCCAAGTAATCCAAATACCCCAGCCTGCAAGTGAATCAGTTATTAAATGACCAAGAAAACCTACCAAAAAACCTATAATAGGCCCATAAATCCCTGAAAACAAGGCCAAAATAGCCATTGCTGGTTTTATGGTGGTATTAGCGAAAATTGGTATCCCAATCAACCCACCCAATCCATAAAGAGCAGCACCGATAGCAACAATCACCACTCCCTGCACAACATTAATTGATTTCTTTGTATCTTCCATATTATCCTCCTAGATAATTTTCAAATGAGGTTTAAACTAATTTTCCATCCTTCCCCAGTCCCTATTCTATATTTTTTGGAAAAATTACCCTTATTAACTGCCAAGCCTATAGTGAGAAGGCTGTTAACATATAAAACCGGTTCTCCACTGTTAACCTGAGAAAAACTTTGACAATATTTCACTTTATAACCATAGGTTACTCTATCATTGATACTTATTGTAACATTAAGATACTGACCATATTCAATTTTAAGTTTATCAAGAAAACTCTCAGGAATATTAGTCCAAAGAGAACCATAACGAGTATCAAGAATATCAATAGCCCCAACAATGGAATTTCCTTCTACTCTTGGCCTTACAACTTCTAATTTTACATAATCCCCATCAAAAAGTGGTCCAACTTCTTCGAAATCTTCAAGCCCAGAAGCCAATCTTGCGCCAGTATAAGCATAAACATCCCTTCCATGGAAAGTATAACTTTTTTGGCTTCCTTTTAATCTATTGTTTTTTTCACTGATTTCTCTTACTTCCAAAATTCCAACTGTTTCAGCAATATGGGTAATCGTTCCATTATCGGGAGTAACAATCAAATGTCCTGATTTAGTTAGAGCCACTATACTCTTCCGTTCGCTTCCAACCCCAGGATCTACAACACAAACAAAGACAGTTCCTGGAGCCCAATAGGACATGGCCTGCATCAAGCGATAGGATGCAGCCCAAATATCAAACTGAGGAATTTCGTGGGTAAGGTCGTA
>Ga0265294_10003511_pt1 | contig 20000 bp, 17 predicted proteins | sample MunlanPumphouse3_FD_192504 | JGI IMG/M metagenome (GOLD analysis project Ga0265294, IMG submission 192504) | Groundwater microbial communities from a municipal landfill in Southern Ontario, Canada - Pumphouse #3 | ecosystem: Environmental > Aquatic > Deep subsurface > Groundwater | place...
TAGATGCACCATTTCTAAGCATTTTAACTGCATAAACTCTAGTATTTACTTGATGAGGTAAATATCTCTTTATTTTTGATTCAATTTGATTTATAATTAACATGTGATTCACGACCTATCTTGATTTATTAATATAACTCAATTATAAGTCATGAATCACTTTTTTTATATACAAATTGTTTCACATCAATTGTAACACTACAATAATTTATCAGATTATCTAGTTTTTTTGTTGCATTAAGTGTTTTGATTTGTTATAATTTATTATAGAATAGAGGTTTATTAAGGGATGAATGATTGGATTAGTGTGTATAAAAAAAATAAAAAAACAAATCTTTATCAATATATGTATTTAATATCCAACATATTGTCCATTGATAATAAAAAAATCTTAGGTAGTAAAAAAAGAACCTCTGAAATTTTAGAAAAAATATGTGAAATATATATCGACGAGATTTATTTAAATAATAATAAGAAAATTAATTTAAGTAACATGTTTATAGAAAATAAATATATTGATGATTATAAATTACATAAAGAAATATATTCGGTGATCAAATTTTTTATAAAAAATAATATTGTTCTTGATATTAAAAATAATGAAAAAGATATTATCTTAATTGCAGTATTTATTAAATTAGCTATCGAATTGGACAGTTTAACAAATCCATTTACAAATGAAAAAATAAATATATATAATTTAGCTACTGAATATATAAATTTATATCACAAAATAGATTTTATTTATTTGATAGATCAAGGTAAGAAGAATACTAAGTTATTAATTGATGCAATTAAAATAAACTTTGTAAAAGAAAAAAAGTTTTTTAGTATTTTAACAAGTGATAACTCATTTAATAAATATATTAGAATAAATGAAAATGTTCCCTATTATATTACTCAATATAATTACTATATTAAAAGTTTAGAAAATTATAATCCAAAACCGATAAAAAATGTTTATGAAACATCAAAAATAGATGAGCAATTCACTTTTATAAGTATTGAATTAGCAGTTATTACTTTAGTAAAAGAAATCGCAGTTCAAAAAGATTTAAGCACTTTCTTAATTCCTGTTAAATTAGATTTTTTTGAAAAAGACAAAAATATAAAGGATTTAAAATCAATATTTGAATTAAAAATAATCAATAAAAAAATAAAAATACTTATAAATTATGATGATATAAATAATAATTTACTTAATATATTAAAAAGAAATAAAATAGATTATTATATATATTGTAATAAAAATGCAACTATAACCAATTTTGAAGAGAATGAAAAATATGTTTTTAGTAAAGAATTTATTAAAAAATATCAACTTGAAGCAAGAAATAACGTTATACTAGAAACAATAAATGTATATATGAAAGATAATGATATATTATTTTTGAAAGGTAAGGAGAATAAAATATGAATGTATATGGGGAATTTTTCCTAAAGTTTATGGAGCCCTTTTTTGGAGGTATAATAAGTTTATTTACTGAACTAGGTAAGTCACTTTTTAGAATATTTAATATCCTTACTTATATTGATATTATTAAAGAATATATAACTGAATTAAGTGGCATAGGAATAGTTATGGTAGTTATAGCTACACTTTGCTTATTATTATTGTTTGGTTTATTCTTCTTCTTTGTTTATAAATTAATAAGTAATTTTGTAAAATATCGTCAAAGAATGAAACATCAAGAATCATTAGTTGAAGAAATAGATAATTTAAATAATGAAGTTATAAAACTTAAAAGTGAAAATGAAAAATTTCTTAATATGACTGATCCTAATTCTGGTGAAATTGAGTATGATGAAGAGGGAAATGTAATTAATAAATTATCAGAAGGTGAGAGCAGATTCTTTAAATTAACTCAAGTAGATAATATGATGGAAACTTATGAAGCAAAAATATATGCAGAAATTACATCTTTAGAAAGTTTATGTCAAGATTTTTTAAATTATTCAGCTTCTAAATTAGGATTATATTATGATATTTCTTTAATAAGATTATTTGTAGCTGCATTTGCTTCAAATAGATTGATAATATTGCAAGGTATATCAGGTACTGGTAAAACATCACTTGCATATGCTTGGGGAAACTTTGTCAATAATAATACTGTAATAGCACCTGTTCAACCTTCTTGGCGAGATAGTTCAGAGTTATTTGGATATTTTAATGAATTTACGAAAAGGTTTAATGAAACTGAAGTATTAACTAAGATGTATGAAGCTAAATATCTAGATAATGTATATACAATATTGTTAGATGAAATGAATATATCACGTGTTGAATATTATTTTGCTGAAATGCTTTCGATATTGGAACTTCCATCGGCAGATGAATGGGTTATTGATTTAGTTCCGAATACATGGGCTAATGATCCGAAATTACTTGAAAATGGACGTTTAAAAATCCCATTTAATATGTGGTATGTAGGGACAATAAATAATGATGATTCTACATTTATGATAACTGATAAAGTATATGATCGTGCTATGCCAATAAATATTGATACAAAAATACCTCCATTTGAAGCTCCCGATACTGAAGCAATTAATTTATCAAGCAAGAACTTCATTGATTTATTTAATAAATCAAAAGATGAACATCCAGTTAGTGAAGAAACATTAAATAAAGTGGCTGAAATGGATGATTATGTTATAACTCATTTCCGGATTGCATTTGGTAATCGTATTGTCAAACAACTAAGAGATTTTATTCCTGCTTATGTTGCTTGTGGTGGTGATGAAATGGTGGCAGTTGATTACATAATTGCTCATAAGATATTGAGAAAGTTTGATCAATTAAATTTATCATATATAAGAAATGAAATAGATGGATTTATTACCTTTTTAAATCAAACATTTGGACAAGATGTAATGAAAGAGTGTATTATTTATTTAGAAAGACTTAAAAAAACAATATAGTAAAGGAGTAATGTTATGACTGAAGGATTATTAGATTTAGTTAATAATGTCCCAACTGATGATTTAGATTTGTTTTCATCCAAAACAAAATCAATATTAACTGCAAAAAAATATGTTGAAAAAGTATCAGTAGATTTTTCATGGGTAGATGAGATTTATGAATCAATTCCTTATATCGACAATATAATTCGTAATCCAAGGCGTTTTATTACTCAAGAAGAAGACGTAATTAGAATTGAAAAAGTTAAAAAAGTTAGTGAAGAATCAATAAAGCACCTAGCTCAACATACTTCTTTAATTCAAAAAGTTGATCAAGATGGAACGGTAAAACCGCTTAAATTATTAAATGTATTTAAAGAAGAAACAATTGATTTATATGAAAATAGATTTATTTATTCATTAGTAAATAATTTAAATGTATTTATTCAAGGTCAGTTAATATATAAAGATGAAGAATCATTTAATAAAGAAGTTAAAACAGTTAATTATGAAGCTCAAACAAAATTTGAAAAAGAAGATATTACAATTAAACTTTTAATAAGATCAGCTAATTATGAAAACTTAACTATATCTAATGAAAAAGCCAAAGATTTAAAAGAAAAATTGAATTACATTGCTGATATTTTAGATGATTTTATGAGTAGTGTTTTTATGAAAACTATGAGAAATGCTACGCCAGTTAGATCACCAATTAGAAAAACAAATATAATACTTAAAGATGTTAATTTTATTTATGCTTTAAAATTATGGGAATTTTTAGAAGGCTTTCAAGTTGAAACACCTCTTAAAAAATATAAAGAGACGATTGATTTAGCTAATAACAAACTCGATAGTAATTATGCTTTAACTTATTATTTAAATTATTATTTTTTAAATGATAGAGATCGTAATGAAACTGATGAAACTAGTAAACATGCTGGTTTAAAAAAAATAATATTTGACACTGCTAAAGATTTTGATAATGATGAAATTGAATTAAGAAAATTATTAAATAATGAATTAAAATTAGCGGCAAAGTATAAACAAGATCAAATAAAGGGAATTAGTATTTCATTTAAAGATTTTATTGATAATCATCGTAACAAAATGAAAGAAGCATTATTCATTTTAAAATAATTTTAAATTAATGGAAGGGAGAAAAAAATGGCTAATAAAAATAAAAAAGAATCTAAGATTAACCCAATATTGGGCCGAGCTGGACAATCTATTGATTTAGTAAAATTTAATATTAAAAAGGAACAAGATCAGTTTACTGAAATCGAAAAAATATTAAAAGAAATATATCAAAATGATCTAAAAATTAATAGAAAACATATTTTAAAGTGTTTGAAATTAACCTGGTCAGTTAATGATGATTTTATATTTCTTCCTTTTAATTTAAAAGTTTCAAAAGAAAAATTCACTTTAAAATTTGATGTTCAACCTAAAAAAGGTATTGGTTTTGGTTGGGTAATATTCGCAATTTGGTTATTTTTATTTGCCTTTATTGGTGCTACCTATGCTGGTTTTACATATCTAAGTATTGCAAATTTAAATAAAGATATTGATGGAGATGGAATAGCAGATATTAATATTGATATTAATAATGATAAATTAGCTGAAATAAATGTTGATATAAATAATGATGATATACCAGATTTAAATATAGATTATAAAGGAAATCGGAGAGCGGTATTTAATATTGATACGGATAATGACCAAAAACCCAATTATAATATAGTAAATGATGCAACAGGTGGTAAAGCATGTTTAATTAATTGTGATTTAGATGGAGATGGATGGCCTGATATAAATTTAGATTTAGATGGTGATGGTATAATAGACATAGATATCGACACTGATAATGATAAAGTACCAGACTTAAATTTAGATGTAAATGGTGATGGTCTTTGTGACATAATGTGTGATACAAACGGGGATAAAGTTTGCGATATTAAATGTATAAAAGTTGTAGAACAAAATGAAGATGTAAAAACCGGATCATCTACCCAAACAGGTGAAGCAAATGTCGAAACTTCTACACCATATTTATTAATAAATTATAATGATGGTATAACAGTAAATGTCAGAGGTCTGTTACCTGATGATCAACCTGAAATTGCTGGACTTCCAGTTGTAAAACCAGTTAAAGAATTTACTGTTGAGAATTTATCTGATTACCCTATATATTATGGTATAAGATGGAATGTAAGTACCAATACCTTTGTATCAGATAATTTAAAATATACTATTCAAGGTACAAATGGGGCTCCCAATTTGGAACCTACACCTATGCCGGTAACATCAAGATCAATATATGAGCGAGTATTAATTATGCCTAGAGTAATTCAAAAATTTAGGATTCAAATAAATCTTCATGGTACTGGAATACCTCAAAATGAAGATCAAGGGAGAGAATTTATAGGTCAAATTGAAATTAATTTAAATAATTAAACACTATTAATTAGTGTTTTTTATTTTACCTATGAGGATTTTTTTCTAATTTAACTTATTTTTGCATATAATTGATTGGTGATAAAATGTTTTACTACAAAATCCAGAAAAGATTATATTTAACTTTTTTAATATTATTATTAATTTTTTTAGCTATCATATTAAGACTTTTTTATATTCAAGTATTTAAAACTAAAAGTTTAAATGAACTTGCCAGTAATTTGTGGAGTAGAAATTTACCTATTTTAGCTGATCGTGGTTTAATAACTGACCGAAATGGTATTGTATTAGCTGAAAATATTACTACTACAAGTTTAGTAGTTATCCCTAATCAAATTAAAAATAAAGAAAAAGTATCAGCTGATATTGCTAAAATATTAAACACAGATTATTTAAATATTTATAAATTTGTTAGTAAAAGAAGTTCAATAGAAAGAGTTCACCCTATAGGAAGAGGACTTAGCTATGATATAGCTGAGAAAATAAATAATTTAAATTATGATGGAGTATATTTGGTTAAAGAATCAAAAAGATATTATCCTTATGAAACTATGTTATCACATGTTTTAGGTTATGTAGGAATCGATAATCAAGGCTTATCAGGTATTGAACTAGAATATGATAAATATCTAAAAGGAAATGATGGAGCAATTAAATATTTTTCAGATGGTAAAGGAAACCGACTAGACCTAAGTGAAGTTTACACTGAACCGGTTAAAGGTAATAATTTATCATTAACCATTGATGCTAAAATTCAAGAAATGGTTGAAAGAGAACTTGATAATGTAATGATTTCTTTAAATCCTGATCAAGCTCTTGTATTAATAATGGATCCTAATACTTCAGAAGTTATTGCTATGAGTAGTAGGCCTAATTTTGATAGTAATAAATATCAAAATTATGATATTGAAACTATCAATCGTAATTTGCCAATATGGGGAACTTATGAACCAGGATCCACTTTTAAAATAATAACATTAGCAGCTTCTTTAGAAGAAAAAACGATTAATTTATTTGAAGATCATTTTCATGATAGTGGATCAGTTACAGTAGAAAGTGCTAGAATAAAATGTTGGAAATCAGGAGGACATGGTTCTCAAACTTATTTAGAAGTAGTCCAAAACTCCTGCAATCCTGGATTTGTATCTTTAGGTCAAAAATTAGGAACTAATCTTTTATATAATTATTTAATTAAATTTGGTTTTGGAACTAAAACTGGTATCGATTTAAATGGTGAAAGTTCGGGAATATTATTTAAACTCGATCAAATGGGTCCTATAGAAACTGCTACAACAGCTTTTGGTCAAGGTATAAGTGTAACCCCATTGCAACAAGTAAGGGGTGTGAGTGCTGCTATTAATGGAGGAAAATTACATATACCATATATCGTAAGAAGTATTAGTGAACCAGAAACTAATGAAGTCATAGTACTTAATAAACCTAAATTAGTTAAAGAAGTTATTTCGGAAGAAACTTCTAAATTAGTCAGATATGCTTTAGAAACCGTAGTAGCTCATGGAACGGGTCGAAATTCTTATATTGAAAATTATCGAGTTGGAGGTAAAACTGGTACAGCTCAAAAAGTAAAAGATGGTGTTTATATGGTCGGTAATTATATTTTATCATTTATTGGTTTTTTTCCCGCTGATAAACCTGATTATGTAATTTATGTTGCTGTTGATAATCCAAAAGGAATAACTCAATATGGAGGAACAGTATCAGCTCCCATAGCTAAAAATATTATGTTAAGTATTATTGATTATCTACATTATAAACCAGTAAAAAATGAATTACAAAAAGAATATTTTTGGCTTGATACCAAATATTTATATTTAGAAAATGTAGTAGGTCAAAATATTAAAGAAGTAAAAAAACAATTAAAGAACTTTAAAATTGAGTATAGTGGTAGTGGAACAAATATTATTGAGCAAAATCCTAAAGGGGATACTTATGTCAAGGAAGGTAGCACTGTAAAGTTAATGCTTAATTAATTTTACTTTATATAAAAGAAAATAGTATAATGATTATGAGGTGAGAATATATGTTAATATTAGCTAAATCAATATTAGGTCTTATGCTAGGATTTGTTTTATCTTTGATAACAGCGATAATATTAATACCAATATTAAAAAAATTAAAAGCAGGTCAAACAGTAAGTCGGTTAATTAATAAAAGGCATTTAGAAAAAGATGGAACTCCTACTTTAGGGGGATTAATATTTATAATTCCTACTATTGTTATAATGGGACTTTTATATTTAAAAGGAAGTATTGAAATTACAGCTTCTCTAAGTATTTTAATATTAGTTTTTCTTGCTTATGCATTGTTAGGTTTTATTGATGATTATAAAAAAATAAAATATAAAAACAATAAAGGTATATCAACGATTAATAAACTTATATTCCAAACGATTATTGCAATCATATTTTATGTTATTTTTATTCAATATGGTGGTGATTCTAATTTAATTATTTCTTCTCTAGGTATAAACATTCCTTTAGGATGGTCATTTGGTATTTTCATATTATTAGTTTTAGTAGGAACAACTAATGCTGTTAATATTACTGATGGTTTAGATGGTTTATGTGGAGGGCTTTCTGTAATGGCTTTTCTAGCTTACGGAGTTATTGCTTGGGGAACTTCATGGCTAGCTGGTTATCAAGAAATTGCTATCTTCTCATTTGTTTTGATAGGAAGTATATTAGGTTTTTTAGTCTTTAATACTCATCCTGCTAAAGTATTTATGGGTGATACTGGATCACTTGCTTTAGGAGGAGCTCTTGCTACAATTGCTATATTAACAGCTCATGAACTATCATTATTAGTAATTGGTGGAGTATTTGTTGTTGAAACTTTATCTAGTTTAATTCAAATAATAGCAATTAGAAAATATAATAAAAAAGTATTTAAAAAAGCCCCTCTTCATCATCATTTTGAAGAACTCGGGTGGATTGAAACCGATATTGTTAAATTATTCTGGACGATAGGTTTATTACTTGCTATGTTAGGAATTTTATACGGAGTTTGGTTGTAAAAATAATTATTAATGGGGGTTAAATAATGAATAAGAATATTGGTATTATAATACCTGTAGTAATATTAACTTTATTTGGTTTACTAATGGTATATTCATCAAGTAATATTTGGAGTGAATATAAATATAATGATTCTTTTCATTATTTAAGACATCAAAGTATTTTTGTTGTTGTGGGTTTTATAATCATGTATATATTATCTAAAATTGATTATAAAATATATTATAAAAAAGCAAATTGGATTTTACTAATTTGCTTTTTATTATTAGGGCTTGTCCTTATACCAGGTATTGGTATCATAAGAAATGGATCAAGAAGTTGGTTTGGTATAGGTGCTTTTGGAATTCAACCTAGTGAGTTTGCTAAGATATGTTTAATTATCTTTATGGCTAAGTATTTAAGTAATAATGTTAAAGATATGAGTAATTTTAAAAAAGGTGCCTTACCTATTTTAATAGTGATATTTATCTTTTTTGCTCTTATTATGTTAGAGCCAGACTTTGGAACTGGCATGGTTATAGTAATAAGCTTAATAGGAATGTTATTTATATCAAATATTAAACTAAACTTTTTTGCATATGCAGGCGTTGCTGGTTTAGTTGGTATGATAGGTTTAATAATAGCTGCTCCGTATCGAGTAGCAAGAATAGTTTCTTATTTGAATCCTTGGAGTGATCCTTTAGGATCAGGATTTCAAATTATTCAAAGTTTATATGCAATTGGACCTGGTGGTTTATTTGGCTTAGGACTAGGTAATTCTATTCAAAAACATTTTTATTTACCTGAACCACAAACAGATTTTATTTTTGCTATAATTTGCGAAGAATTTGGTTTTTTAGGAATTATAATCTTAGCTAGTCTATATTTATATTTATTTTATAAAGTATTAAAAGTAAGTATTAATATTAATGATTTATTTGGTAAATATTTAGCTTTTGGACTTATTTTTGGGATAATTTTTCAAACAGCGTTAAATATTTGTGTTGTAATTGGTTTACTTCCTGTAACGGGAGTAACTCTACCATTTTTTAGTTATGGGGGCTCTTCATTATTAGTATCTTTAGCAAGTATTGGAATTATTTTAAATATTGGTAAAAATGTGAAATAAAATATATCTAAAATATTTATAGTATAATATAATAAAAATAGGAGGAAAGATATAGATGATGGAAATGATAACTTTACCATATAAATATAATGATTTTAGTTTTATAAGTGAAGAAACAATGAAAAATCATTATGAAATATTATATAAAGGATATGTTAATAATTATAATAGAGCATTTTTAGATTTACGCAAGGCAAGAGAAGAAAATGATTATATTAATATAAAAGCATTAGAAAAAAATTTAGCTTTTCAAGGAGCAGGAGCAGTTTTACATCAATTGTTTTTTGAAAATATTAGTCCAATTAAGAAACCTATAGACCAAATATTAACTAATAAAATTAATGAAGATTTTGGTTCCTTTGAAGCATTTAAAAATCAATTTATTAATAATATTACTAATATTGAAGGTAGTGGGTGGGGAATACTTGGTTATAGTAAAATGTTAGATAAATTAATTATCCTTCAAGTTGAAAAACATCAAGACCAAACTATATGGGATTTTGTTCCTTTATTAGTAATAGATATATGGGAACATGCTTATTACTTAGATTATAAAACTAAGAAAAAAGAATATATAAATGATATTTTTAATTATATTAATTGGGCCATAGTTAAAGAAAGATATAAAAATGAAGGATAAACTTCTTTTTTTATGATTATTTTGTTATACTAAATTAGTAAGAAAGTAGGTATAAAAACATGGTTCTAAATAGTAAAAGAGTAATTGTAACTGGAGGTGCATCAGGGGTAGGAAAAGAATTAGTAAAACAATTATTAGAAAAAGGTGCATATGTAAGTGCATTAGATATTAATATCGAAAATTTAAAAAAGTTAAAAGCTGAATTAAACAATGATAAATTATTTATTTATCAAGTTGATGTGACAAATGATAAAAATATTAAAGACTTTAAAAAAGATTATTTTAAAGATCAACCTTGGATTGATGTTTTAATAAATAACGCGGGTATAATTCAACCATTTATTAATATAAGTGACTTAGATATAAATATTATTGAAAAAGTAATGAATGTCAATTATTATGGCCCTTTAAAGTTAATAAAAACTTTTATTAACGAATTAAAAGAAAGAGACGAGGCATATATATTAAATGTAAGTAGTATGGGAGGTTTTTTTCCTTTTCCAGGTCAATCAGCTTATGGAGCTTCTAAGGCAGCATTAAGTTTACTTACAGAAGGATTATATTCTGAATTACTTGATACTAATATTAAAGTATCACTAGTACTGCCTGGTGCTATGGCAACAGATATTGCTAAAAATTCGGATATTGAAATAAAAGAAAATAATTCTAAAGAAATAAAAATGATAACCGCAAGTGAAGCAGCTGATAAAATAATAAAAGTAATTGAAAAAAATAAATTTAAATTATACTTAGGTAATGATTCTAAATTTATGAATTTTATGTATAAATTAAATGCTAAAGCCGCTATTAAATTTATAACTAAATTAATGAAAAAATAAGGAGTTTTTTATGTATCATTTTATTGGAATTGCTGGTTCAGGAATGAGCTCTTTAGCTTTAATTATGTATAATTTAGGATTTAAAGTCAAAGGTAGTGATATAGGTAAAGATTTTTTTACGACAGAAGAATTAAAAAAATATGTAAAAATTACTATATTTGATGAAAAAAATATAACTAAAGATTTAATTATTGTCCAAGGAAATGCTTTTAATGATGATAATGTTGAAGTAAAAAAAGCCAAACAATTAGGGCTTAAAATATATAGTTATCAAGAAATGGTAGCTAAGTTAACTAAAATGTTTGAAACGATAAGTATCTCGGGTTGTCATGGAAAAACAACGACAACATCAATGTTAAGTCATATTCTTAAAAATATCTGTGGTACTAATTATTTAATTGGTGATGGGACAGGTTATGCAAGTAAAGAAAATAAAACTTTTGTTCTTGAAGCATGTGAATATAAAAGACATTTTTTAGCTTATAAACAAAAATATACAATTATTACTAATATTGATTTAGATCATATTGATTATTATAAAGATATTGAAGATGTTATTGATGCTTACAGAAGTTTTGCATCTAATACTGAAAAATGGATAATAACTTATGGAGATGATCCATATACAAGGGAATTAAAGATTAACAAAGATATCTTATATTATGGATTAAAAGAAAATAATGATGTAGTAGCTAAAAAGATAAAATATGATTCTAATGGTACAACATTTGAGGTTTATATTAATAAAGAATATTATAATACATTTTTTATTAGATTTACTGGAGAACACATGGTTTTAAATTCATTAGCGGTTATAAGTCTATGTTATTTAGAAAAGTTAAATAAAGATAAAGTAAAGCATGAATTAGGTACTTTTCTTGGTGCAAAAAGAAGATTTTCAGAAGAAAAAATTAACAATAATATTATTGTTGATGATTATGCTCACCATCCTAAAGAAATTGAAGTAACAATTAAAGCTGCTAAATTAAAATATCCTAATAAAAAAATAATAACTATTTTTCAGCCCCACACATTTTCAAGAACAAAAAAGTTTATTAATGAGTTTATTAAAGTATTAAATGAAAGTGATATAACTTATGTATTAGATATCCATCCATCAAGAGAAAAGTCAGAAAATTTTCCTAATATTAATTCAAAAATAATAATATCTAAATTAAAAAAGGGTTTTTATATTAGTAAAAATAATGCTGATGAATTATTAAAATATAATAATGTAGTTTTATTATTTTTAAGTCCTAATAGTTTAAAAGGATTAATCGATGATTATAAAAATAAAATAAAAAGTTAAAAAAATTTAACTTTTTATTTTACATTGGCACTTGTTTTCTTTGCAAATACTACATGTTTAAGTTATAATTATTTTAAGGTGTGAGGCTAATGGCTAAAAAGAAAAAAAGAAAAGAAGATAATAATAAAGTCAAATTCAGTACTGAGTTAACTGGTTTAATATTAGTTTTAATTAGTGTTATTGGTATTGGTTCTTTTGGTCCTGTTGGAAACTTAATAAAAGATTTCACTATATTTGTTATGGGTGCATGGTGGGCTATATTAATTGTATTATTTTTAGTTTTAGGAACATATATGATATTAAAAAGAACTTTACCAAAGTTTTTTACTACTAGGTTAATAGGTTTTTATATATTATTAATAGCTCTTTTAACTTTATCTCATATGGAATATATTAAAAATAATCCTGATATTATGATAAATTCAATTTTTAAAGAAACAGTAGATAATTTTTTAAATACAATCAAAAGTGATAATTATTTTAATTTAAAAAATATGGGTGGAGGAATTATTGGAGCAGCATTTGCATGGTTATTAGTACTAGCAATTGATATAAAGGGAACATATATTGTATTAATTGTTTCAGCGATATTTGGTCTGATAATGTTATTAGATATAAGTTTTGCAGATATCTTTAATAAACTTAAAAAAATATTAAATAGTATAAAAGAAAATGCAAAAGATAGTAGATTATTTAAAATGCCTGATGATGAAGATAATTATGATAATAATGTTTCTGATAAAATAATTGTATCAAGTGCTGAAGATATTAAAAATATGAATCTTAATTATGTTTCAGGAGAAAATTATCAACCAGAAAATTCTACTAATGGTAATTATAAATTACCTTCTATAAATATACTTGATCCAGTAAAAAAATTAGGCAGAGTAAATCCCACGGAATTTATAAATGCTAATAAAATAGCCCTTGAAAAAGTTCTAAATGATTTTCAAATTACTGGAAAAGTCGTTGATATTCATGAAGGACCTGCTGTTACTCAATATGAAATTGAAATAAAAGCAGCTACTAAATTAAATAGAATAACTAGTATTCATCGTGAAATAGCTTTAGCTTTAGCGGCTAAAGATGTTAGAATAGAAGCTCCTATTCCTGGTAAAAGTACAGTGGGAATTGAAATACCAAATAAGCAAATTGCATCTGTACCAATTAGAGAAATATTTACAACAATTCCAAAAAATATGCAAAATGCCCAAATTTTAGTAGCTTTGGGAAAAGATATAAAAGGTCGGACATGTTGTGCGGATTTATATAATATGCCACATTTATTAGTAGCAGGAGCTACTGGTTCAGGAAAATCAGTATGTATTAATAGTTTTATTGCTTCGATATTAATGTATAAAAGACCTGAAGAAGTAAAATTAGTATTAGTTGATCCCAAAAAAGTTGAATTATCTAATTATAATGGAGTACCTCATTTACTTTGCCCAGTAGTAACCGATCCAAAAAAAGCTAATATTGCTCTTCAAAAAATAGTTTCAGAAATGGATCGTAGATATGGTATTTTTGAAGACAAAGGGGTTAAAAATATATTAATATATAATGAAATGATTACTAAACAAAATAAAAAAAATGATACAGATATACCGCTTTTACCTTATATAGTGGTAATTATTGATGAGCTTGCTGATTTAATGCTAGTTGCAGCTAAAGAAGTAGAAGATTCAATAATGAGAATTACTCAAATGGCAAGAGCAGCAGGGATTCATTTAATTGTTGCTACCCAAAGACCATCAACTGATATAATAACGGGAATAGTAAAAGCAAATATTCCTTCAAGGATATCATTTACTGTTGCTTCCTATATTGATTCAAGAACTATATTAGATACAACAGGAGCTGAAAAATTATTGGGCCGTGGGGATATGTTATATTTACCAATGGGTGAAAATCATCCTCAAAGAATACAAGGGACTTTTATTAGTGACGATGAAATCAGTAGATTAATTGAATATGTATCTAAAGAACAAAAGGCTAATTATGATAATACATTACTTGTTCAAGAACCTAATCATATGGCAGCAGGAGATGGGTATGAACAAGAAGAATATGAAGATCCAATTTATAATGAAGTAGTCCAGTTTGCTTTAGAAGCTGGTAAAATAAGTGCATCTTTACTTCAAAGAAGATTTAGAGTAGGATATAATCGTGCTGCACGCATAATTGATTTATTAGAAGAAAGAGGAATTGTCGGTCCTGCTAATGGATCAAAACCTAGAGAAGTTTTAATGGCATTAGATAAATCAGATAAATAATAAAAAGCAAATGGTTAGTTTGCTTTTTCTATATTGTAATGATAAAATTATTTCGGTGATTAATGATGCTTAAAATAGAAAATTTAAATGTTAAAATAAATAATAAAGATATTCTAAAAGATTTTAATTTAGATATAAAACTAGGCGAAATTCATGGAATTATGGGACCAAATGGAATCGGTAAAAGTACAATATGTAAAACAATAATAGGTGATCCTATTTATTTAGTTACCAAAGGAAAAATTTTTTTTAATTCTAAAGATTTACTTAAATTAAATATTACCCAAAGAGCAAAAGAAGGAATATATTTAGTTAATCAAAATCCGATCGAGATACCCGGTGTTACTAACGCTGAAATGTTAAGAGTAGCTCTTTTTGAAAAAACCGGTGAAGTAGTAAATATATATGAATTTAATAAAAAATTAGAGGAAACATGTGATAAATTATCAATTCCAAGAAGTTTTATTCATCGAGGTATTAATGAAGGAATGAGTGGTGGAGAAAGAAAGAAAAATGAACTTCTTCATCTTTGGATGTTAGAACCTAAATTAATTATTTTAGATGAAATAGATAGTGGTTTAGATGTTGATAGTATTAAAGTAGTATGTGATAATCTGAAAGAATATTATAAGAATCATAAAGTTAGTATATTAATAATAACCCATGGTCCACAATTATTAAAACTACTCAGTGCAACTCATATCCATATTTTAAATGAAGGAAAAATAATAGCAACCGGCGACTATAATTTAGCTTTGAAAGTTGGAAAAGAAGGGTATAAGAAATATAATAAGGCATATTTAGTAAGCGAGAATGAAAAAAATGAATAAACTAAATATGAATAATAGTATCATAAATGATGAAAATAATAATATTATAGTTTCCAAAGATTCTATATATACTATTATGAATCATAGTTTAAAAACTTTTAATATAGAAGTAAAAAGTAATTGTAAAGTTATAATAAATGATTTTAGAATAATAGATAAAGAAGATACTAATATAAAAATAAAAATAAATGGTAAAGCTAGTTTAATATATAATCATTCATTTATTAATAAGAATAAATATGAATTAAATATTAATACTACTTATAAAAGTGAAGAGTCAGAAATAATATTAAATATTCATGGTATAAATGATAAAGGTTTTAATACAACAAATGTTAGTGGGATTATGAGCGATAAAAAAAACAATATTTTAATTGAGGATATAAGACTAATTAATATAAATAATGGCAGTGGAATAATAATACCTAATATTTTAGCAGAAACTAGTAAGATAATTGCTAATCATAATACAACTATAGGTACTATTTCAGAAGATGAATTATCCTATTTAATGAGTAAGGGTATAAGTGAAACTGAAGCTAAAAATTTAATATTAACTGGTTTCTTAATCAATATATTTAAAGATAAAGGGTTAATAACCAAAATAAAAGAAATAATTTATTGGAGGTGAAATAATGCATAGAGAAGATTTTCCAATGCTTAAACAAGACTACATTTATTTAGATAATGGGGCAACAACATTTAAACCACAAATAGTTATCAATGCTATTAATGATTATTATTGTAATTATTCAGCAAATGCTCATCGAGGCGACTATTCAATTAGTTATAAAGTTGATCTTGAATATGAAGGAGCAAGAAAAAAAGTTGCTGAATTTATCAATGCGGATATAAATGAAATCGTATTTAATAGTGGTGCAACTGAAGGATTAAATACCATAGTAACTGGTTTTTTTGATAATTTACTTGAGCCGGGTGATGAAATTATTATTAGTAAAAGTGAGCATGCTAGTAATGTTTTACCATGGTTTAGATTAGCTAATAAAAACAATTCAAAAATTGTCTATGCTCCACTAGATGCAAATTTACATATTACTTTAGAAGGAATAAAAAGTGTTATTACATCTAATACAAAAATAATTGCTTTAGCAGAAACAACAAATGTTGTAGGAGACGTAAGACCAATTAAAGAAATTTGTGAATATGCTCATAAAAATAATATTTTTGTTGTTGTAGATGGAGCCCAAAGTGTACCTCATAAAAAAATAGATGTAAAAGATAATGATGTTGATTTTTTAGTATTTTCCGGTCATAAAATGTGTGGCCCTACTGGTATTGGAGTTTTATATGGAAAAAAAGAATTGTTAGAAGAATTAGATCCCTTAATACTAGGAGGGGGCATGAATGAATCTTTTGATAGTGAAAAAGAAATATATTTAAAAGAAATACCTCAAAGATTAGAAGCAGGAACTCCTAATATTGCTGGAGCAATCGGATTAGGTGCAGCTATCGATTATTTACAAAACATAGGAATGGATAATATAAGTATTTATGAACAAAAATTAAAAGACTATTTAGTATCAAAATTATTAGAAATAGAACATATAAAAATTATCAATGAAGAAGCAGAAAGTGGTATAATAGCATTTAATATTGAGGGAATATTTAGTCAAGATGTAGCTTATTATTTGAATAAATATAATATATGCACTCGAGCTGGTAATCACTGTGCTAAAATATTAAAAAGTGTGACAGGAGTAAAAAACACGGTCAGAGTAAGCCTATATTTTTACAATACTTATGAGGAAATAGATTCCCTAATTGAATTATTAATGGATAAAGAAAAAATATTAAAGGAAATGATATAAGTGGATACTGAATTAAAAAGACAAATTATGTTAGAAAATTATTCCAATCCTTTTCATAAAGAAACAAAAGGTGAAGATTATATTAAAACCAACGCCAATAATATTTCTTGTATTGATGATATAAATTTATATTTGAAAATAGAGAATAATATCATTAAAGATGCTTACTTTGATGGTGAAGCATGTGCAATAAGTACTTCAAGTACATCGATAATGCTTAAAAATATTATAAATAAAAGCATCAATGATGTAAAAGAATATATTAATAATTTTGAGAATATGATTTATGAAAAAGAGTATAATAAAGAAATCTTAAAAGAAGCTCTTGTCTATGATGAAATTTATAAACAAGAAAATCGAAAAACATGTGCAACACTTCCTTATGAAGCTTTAAAAAAAGCAATTGATAAAAATAAAGAAATATGCTAATATTATTGAGTAAGAAAGCAATTATATAGGACTATAATTAATACCTAATTATATAGAGAGTTAACGCTTGGTGAAAGTTAATTAATTGGATTAATGAATCTCCCTATTAGTGAAGTTAAAATCTTCCGGTCTTAAGACCGTTATTAAAAAAAAGAAAAATAAAGGATGGTACCGTGCATTAAGCACTCCTAATACCATCTTTTTTTGTTAGAAAGGATATATAATGAAAATAATTAATGATATAATAATGTTTAGAAAGACGAGGGCCTTTTTAAATAAATTAAATAAAGAAAAAGAAAGAAGATGAAAAAATGATAGATATTAAATTAATAAGAGAAAATCAAGAAAAAGTAAAAGAAAATATAAAAAAGAAATTTCAAGATGATAAATTATCTTTAGTAGATGAAATATATAATTTAGATATAACATATCGCGAAATTAAACAAAAAGCTGATAATTTAAGAAGTGATAAAAATAAGACTAGTGATAAAATTGGTTCTTATATTCGTGATAAAAACCAAGAAGAGGCAAATAAATTAAAAAATCAAGTTCGAAATTATAGTAATGAAATAGCAGCATTAGAAAAAGAAGAATTAAAATTAGAACAAGATATCCGAAATAAAATGATGTTAATTCCCCAAATAATACATGATACAGTTCCAATAGGTAAAGATGATACAGAAAATGTTGAAATTGAAAAATTTGGCGAACCAATAATACCTGAATTTGAAGTACCATATCATGCTGATATTTTAGAAAGAATTGCTGGACTTGATAAAGAATCATCTGGTAGAACTAGTGGTTCAGGATTTTATTATTTAATTGGTGATGCTGCTAGATTACATTCAGCAATGATTAGTTATGCTAGGGATTTTATGATTGATAAGGGATTTACTTATTGTATTCCTCCCTTTATGATTCGATCTGATGTTGTTACTGGAGTTATGTCATTTACCGAAATGGAAAATATGATGTATAAAATTGAAAATGAAGATTTATACTTAATTGGTACAAGTGAACACTCTGTAATAGGAAGATACAAAGATCAAATAATAAAAGATGAAAGTCTTCCCATTACTTTAACTTCTTACTCACCTTGTTTTAGAAAAGAAGTAGGAGCTCATGGTATTGAAGAAAGAGGAATATATAGGGTTCATCAATTTGAAAAACAAGAAATGGTAGTATTATGTAATGAAGAAGATCATTTAGATTGGTATAACAAAATGTGGTCATACACGGTTGAGTTTTTTAGAAGTTTAGATATTCCTGTTCGAACTTTAGAATGCTGTTCTGGGGATTTAGCTGATTTAAAAGTTAAATCATGTGATGTCGAAGCATGGAGTCCAAGACAAAAAAAATATTTTGAAGTTGGTTCTTGTTCAACTTTAGGAGATGCTCAAGCTAGAAGACTAGGAATTAGAACTAAAACTAATAAAGGCACCAAATATGTTTATACTCTTAATAATACGATATTAGCAACACCAAGAGGTTTAATTGCTCTTCTAGAAAACAATGTAAATGAAGATGGTAGCATTAATATCCCGATAGTTTTAAGACCATATATGGGGAATAAAGAATTAATTAAACCATAAAAAAATTCTAAGTGAAATAATAAACATTTTCTTTTATAGGCATATTATATATTGGGTGATGAAATGAAGGACGAAGTTTTTGATAAAGTAGAAAATAAAACGCATGTTGATAAAGCGACGATATTAGAGTTAGCTAAACAAGTTAATGATAATGGCTTAAAAGATGAAAAGACTTTAAAATCAGTAATAAGTAAATTATCAGTAATAACAGGTAAAAATGTATCAAAAGAAATGGAAGAAAAAATTATAAAAACCATTTTAGAAGACAAAGTACCTAAAGATGTCGAAAAAATGTTTTAAAAATATTATAACTTTAGTTTTATAATATTTTTTTATTCATAGAATTTATAAATAAACATAAGTTTTAAATGAAAGGGAAGAAGAAAATGGAAAAGAAAGAGATTATTAGTAGCATCTCTGCATGGGGACAAGGAGAAATATATTTAGGAGTAGTAGGAGCTGTTCGTACTGGTAAATCGACATTTATAAAAAAAGTAATCGAAAATTTAATAATTCCTAATATTAAAGATGAAGATGATAAAAAAAGATGTTTAGATGAAACTCCACAAAGTGCTCCTGGTAAAACCATTATGACTACTGAACCTAAATTTGTACCCTCTACTGGTGCTATGATAACAATTGATGAATTTACAACTAATATTAAATTAATTGATTGTGTTGGTTATATAATAAAATCAAGTAATGGTTATGAAGACGATTTAGGAAATCCTAGGCTTGTTAAAACTCCTTGGGGTGTTATA
>Ga0265294_10003512_pt1 | contig 19994 bp, 15 predicted proteins | sample MunlanPumphouse3_FD_192504 | JGI IMG/M metagenome (GOLD analysis project Ga0265294, IMG submission 192504) | Groundwater microbial communities from a municipal landfill in Southern Ontario, Canada - Pumphouse #3 | ecosystem: Environmental > Aquatic > Deep subsurface > Groundwater | place...
CTCTTCCGCACTTCGGTGAACCTCAACGATGTTGGCATGCCACCACAGCGAAATCCGAATAGTCCATACTACCCGACTACTCTCTACAACGCCATGATCGCCCCGCTGGTGCCCTACGCCATCAGAGGTGCCATCTGGTACCAGGGGGAGAGCAATGCCGGCCGTGCCTACCAGTATCGCACACTCTTTCCGCTGATGATCCGCGACTGGAGAACAAAATGGGGCTACGATTTCCCATTCTACTTCGTACAGCTGGCCAACTACATGCAGCGCAAATCGGAGCCGGCCGCCTCGGGATGGGCGGAACTGCGGGAGGCACAACTGCAGACACTCAACCTGCATCAGACCGGTATGGCTGTCACCATCGACATTGGCGATGCGAATGACATCCACCCAAAGAACAAACAGGATGTGGGCAAACGGCTGGCATTGCTGGCACGGCACCATACCTATGGTGAGCCAATCGTGGCCGAGGGACCGCGTTACAACTCCTACCGGATCGAAGCGGGGAAGATACGCATTTGCTTCAAACCCTGCTCAAGCGGGCTGGCCATTAAGGGAGATGGTGATCTCAAAGGGTTTGCCACCGCCGGTCCGGACAGGGTGTTCCATTGGGCCGAGGCGCACCTCGAGGGCAACGAGGTGGTGGTGCACTCAGCCAAAGTGCCCTTCCCCGTCGCGGTACGTTACGGCTGGGCCGACAACCCTGAGTGTAACCTGGTGAACGAGGCAGGCCTCCCGGCATCCCCCTTTCGCACGGACGACTGGCCAGGGACAACGATTCACAACCGGTAATGGCTTCTCTTGCCGGCCCGGTAACCGGCTAACGAAATCCAACCTTCCGGTAGCCGCTGGTCTGGTCTTCGATCCATTCAAACCGGTCGACATCGGCAAAGATTACCCGGTTTGACAGCTCACCCGATGCGGCGATGCGAAGCTGCGCAATCTGTGCCACTGTATGTGCCAGCAGCAACATCGTGCGGGCATTCACCTGATACCGATTGCGTGCGTTATCGCGCATACGGCCAATGAATCGGAGGAATTCTACCTCTGCATCCTGATCCATGACCAGTTGGTGTTCCACCTGTAGCAGATGAGCAAAAACTGCACATAACTCTTCTTGTGTAAAGTCATTGAAAACGATTGAGTGGTTGAACGAGGCAATGCCATTGTTAGCCAGGTTCTTCGCGATTGCTTCATTCCCATCTCCTGTTTCGGCAAAAACAACCGCCACGTTCAGTTTCATTTCCCTGATCTTGTTGGTGATCCATAATCGAAAGAAGTTGAGGGAACGATCCTGTAAATCGGGGGCATCCATATCGATAAAAAGCAAGCCGTCGGCAGCACGACTAATTGTTTTTTCTGCAATTTCCAAACGGTTGGAGTCGATGATCTCCTCGAAATTGAGTGAAGTGAAATGGCCGCGCTTGAGAATGCCCAGCCCTTGCAGTAGATTACCCAGAATCTCTGCCACCGTGCTCTTACCCGTTCCCGTATTGCCGATAAAATGCCACTGCAAGTTGTCACCATGTTTGCTTGTGGTTCCTTTTCCATACTCCAGACGGGAGATAACCACGAAGTTGTGCAATGCCCTCTTGGCATTGTCCAGACCCACCAGTTTATCGAGCTGTTCCAGGGAAGCGGCGAGGATGGTTTCATCGGCTTGATGTCGATGAACCTTTGCTCTTTTACTCAGGGGAATATCTTCCGTTTCAATGGTGTTCATTGCTTCCACGGTCACCATGTCCGGGGGCAGTGCAGTGATCCTGCTGCTGAGCGCCGGGATGATGTGCGAAGTGAGCAGCCGCGTGATAAAGCGCCCGTTGCCAAAATGTTCATCCTTGTGGTTATATTCCTCCATCACATATTGCGAGAGTGCCTTCTTTGCGTCGGGTGTGAGACGATACTGTTCCTTTTCCAACACCTTTTCCCCGATCTTCATCAGCTGATCGGGTGTGTAGTCTCCGAATCGAAAGATGTAGGGGAATCTTGACTTCAAACCCGGATTGGATTCCAGGAGTCGCTCCATCTCGTTGGTATAGCCGGCCAAAATGACAATCATGTCGCTGTCGTCGAGGCTTAGATAGGTGAGCAGTGTTTCGATGACCCTGTGACCAAAATCACGTCGGTCCTGATCTTCTACAAAGAGGTTGTAGGCCTCATCAATAAAGAGCACACCACCGCTGGCACGTTCAATGGCATTAAGGGTATTCTTTTCGGTCTCACCCAGATACTGACCCACGAGCTTACTGCGGTCGGTCTCCACCAGATGACCGGATGAGAGCGCTCCGATGCCTCTGTAGATATCACCCAGATACTTCGCAATAGTGGTTTTTCCGGTACCGGGATTGCCGGTGAAGACCATATGCATAGGCGGCATCCTGTTGTAATATCCTTTCTCAGCTCTCATGCGGTTCAGCTTGACCAGGCTGGTGTGATGAAGGATGCTCTGCTTCACCTCACTGAGCCCGATCATCGACTGTAGCCGTTTGAGCGCGGCAGTAGGGTCTCGTTTTTCAATTTCTGGAATATCTTCGGGCGTGATGCGATTGATTTGCTCTTCTGCAAGCAGTTTTTGATCCACAACGCGCTGCACATGGGCGGGGATGATTCGTTCGCTAATTACCTTGTAGACATAGTAAATATTGTTGAACGACTTGCCCCGCATGTTGTAGACATAGGCAAACAAGGCAAGCAGCTTATCACCTGCTTCCGGGGCGACCACATAACCTGAGTCGCGCAGTCGGGAGAGCGCAACAGCATAGAGTTGTTCAGGCGGGATATCCTCAAAGTGGAACTGTGTATAGAATAATTCACGTGCTGTTTCACACAGATTCACCATTTCGGTCAACTGCCCCTTTCTCCCGGAGAGCACCACCACCGTATCCTGGCTCGTGCTTAGTTTGTTCGCCAGCACTTCCATGCCGGAGAGCGAGCCGATGGCTCCTTTCAGCATGAAGGCTTCGGCATTGTAAAAATAGAGAAAGTTGTTGCTGTTCTCCTCGATATAATCGGTCAGATTGGGCGAATAACCGCTGGTGGTATCAAGCAGCGTGATAGCATCACAACACTCAAACCGACCGGTAAACCCGTTCTCCTGAAGGATATCGAAGAGTTCTCTTGCGGCGGTCATTTTCCCCACTCCCTTCTTTCCGGTGAAGAGGTAATGGTGCTTCATCCGGAAGAGGGGCAGGTCCATCCTTTCACGGTATTGGTCGAAGAGGTATTTTTTTCGAAGATAGGAGAGAAACTCATGGAAATTATCGGGAGCAAATAAATCATTTTTCTGTGTCATATCAATCAATATATCAAGCTTGTAAAATCAATAAACAAAGGCATCACCGGGGATCTGTATCGCAACCAATATCGGTTCATGTAACAATCATGGGCAGTGCATCTACCAGGATACGATCATATTCACGCACGTCATTGCCCTGAGCATCGGGTAGTAGTTCCTCGTAGCGGCAGATGTCTACATGCACAAGACGTTTTTTGAAACTCTTTTTGCGTTCCGGATCAGCAGTGATCAGTGCACGTTCTTCCACAGTAGCAGGGCGATACCCGATCATCAATCGTTCCGTCATCCAGCGGTTGTGTTCCACCTCGGCGAGCATTTCTTTCTCATCTGGGGTAAAAGGTGTAATCTTCGTGCCTGGTTGGCGGCCTGTGACACGTAGTTTAGCCGGGAATGATTCTGCATGAGAGATATTTGACCACTGGTCGGCAATGCTCAGCTTATGCCAGCTGGAAAAGAGAGGATGGAATGGCGACAACTCATCGGGTAGTGGTTCGGGCAATCGTCCCTCACTAAAGAAACAACTATACACCCAGTTCAGTCGCTTTGCCCAATGGAGTGTCCGTAAATGCAAGGGCACACCCCTGCTGACCATGCCGAAGGGGTAAATATTGGCATACCTGCCATTGTCAGCCATTGCCTCCATGATGGAGACCGGTTCCTCCTGAAAGACAAAAATGGGTATCTGTCTATCGAATATGATCCCCGGCATATGAATGCTCCATGACACCGACTGGGAAGCATCTTCACCGCAGACAGCGATGGAGAGGAGCGCATTCTCATCGGATGCCCATGAGTCAAACAGGGAGTGAACGGCAGTTGACTGCGGACTCCCTTCCACGAAGCGAAACTCCAAATCAGAGAGATCACCCAGGTAGGCGTAACAGCGCTCTTTTTCTCCTTTTATGAAGAGATCATCCTCTCCGATTTTCATAAAGGAGTGATCCACCACCTCAAAGAGATAGGGGTAGCGGGTAAATAACTGTTCCATTTTACTTCCGGCTTCCTCGTCAATGAATGTGATGACGCTCTTCCGTTTCCGGTAGTTGGGGAAATGAGCAATCTGCGCTGCCTTCATGCCCAGCGCTACTCCCATATCATTCATGCCAGCTACCACCAGGTGTACATAATGGTCGCTCTCCGGCACAAGAGAAATCCTATCGAGCGGTGGAACAGTTTGACCTCCCAAACCCGTGCAGTTATCGGCCAAAAGAGCCGACGCCAGCTGTTCATGGTAGATCAGGGGAGTGAGTTCCAGTTGCTCACGGATCGATGGAGAGAGATCGCCCCGCTGAAAGGCAGTAACAGTGGAAGGGTGAAAAAAGAGGGTGATTGTAGGCAATCGCGAGAGACGGGAGGCAACTGCGCATCTCTCACCCACCCTGGCAAGAGCGTTGGCATGAAGCGCATCACAGTCGGCCTCTCCTTCATCTCCGAGCAGGTAAAGAGCTACAGCCTTCTCCGGCTGGAGGGCTGCGATATCTTCGGGCGAGATCCTACTCCCTTGATAAATAATCACGCGCTGCATCAGACTGCGGGAGAGAGAGAGCTGCAGTGAGTTCCGTACAGATGCTACATCTGCTGTCGTCTGGAGAAGTATGGGTGAACGACCGAAAGCAGAATCATTGCCTAACTGGATGATTAAGCCGACAGTAGCCGGCCGATATCCAACCACAATAAGATGACCTGCAAGTCGGTAATGGGTCTTCCCGCTGGCAACTTTCTCCACACGACGTTCAAAGATATTGCTCAGCGTGGAGATGAGTACCCCTCCCAGCAGAACAGATCCAAAGATGCTGAGCAGATAAACCGGTAGTCTGTTGCCGGTGACGGCATTTGTTTGTGACCCTCCGTCGGAAAAGAAGTAAAGCAGGTTCCAGAACGTACCATACTCATCGCCGGTGTCGGCACGTGAGAGTGGTATGTCGAAGAGAAGAAAAAGCAACCGAAAGGAGAGCAGCACAATCAGGATAAACAAGATAAAGACGCTCAATTGGCGGGCGATGCCTCCGGAGAGAGTGCGGTCAATGGATAGCTTCAGGTTTGTTTTCATCATTTAAGTGTTCGATCTGTTGTTCAAAATTATCTACTGTATTAATCTTTTGAAGCGTAGACTCAAGAAGAGCATCCTCTTCACGGAGTATCTTCTCCGTGATGAGCTGCTGTTTGATCTTCGTTTCATGGATAGTGATATGTCGCATCAAAGTCCCCATTCCACTCTGTAGGGCCACGTCAAACAACCGCTCCATTGCCTCCCACAGGATAGGCAGGAGGGTAACGTGATAACCTTCACTGATTCCGGCACGTACAGATTCCACAAAACGGTCGATCAAAGTTACGGCCTGTTGCGGGTTCTCCGTTGCCATTTCCATCTGAGCATGACGGATCAGGCAATTCATGTGAATCATTCGTGACTTAAGAGAGGTATGAATATGCATGGCTTTTTCAATTGCCTTGCCTGCTTCCGATATGGAGGAAAGTGCTGCGGCATGATCCTCTTTGCTATCCCAGAGAAAAATTCCCAGACGGATTTGACTCTGGGCAAGATCCCTCCAGGAAAGCTCATTGTCGGGATACCTGTTCACCTCCTGACGGAAGATCTCATTGGCTTTCCTGATCGCGTTATATTCCTCAAAGGGATTCCCGACAGCAGCGTAGTGATCACTCAGGGCATCGTGGATGATTGCCAGGGTACGTTGTTCCAATTCCAACCCATCGGCCCGCAAATGAGTAAACAGTTCCCTCGCCATCTCGATGGCTTCCTCATATTTGTGCGCATGATAAAGCGTCTGCAAGCGGTTATGAAGGTTCACCAGCATGCTTTCGGCAGTGGTCGCGGAGGGATTTTCTTCGTAAAGGCGGTAGAAGATCGGGAAGGAACGGGAGAAATAATCATCCGCTTCATGCGGATCATGGAAATAGGTGATAAACAACCGCCCCGTATTGTCAAGTGCTGCGGCATACCTTCGGGATATCTCCGTGATCGAAGCATGGCGGCACCAGATCGTGTAAAGTGCGTATTCATGCTGTTTCGAATAGTATAGTGCCTCGGGCAGCTGACCGCTCTCTTCGTAAAATGCCTGATTGACAGCGAAAGCAAGCGAGCGGGCGGTATGCATTAAAATACCACTGTAGTGAAATCTGCGCATCTCTTTTTCCATGACGTTGAGTTCATTCAGGTTGGTCTCCGCCTTATCTATTTTACCGCTTTGCAACAACGGCAGCATGTTGAACTCCACCTGGCTGCAGTAGTTATAAAAGCAGGATTGTAGAAACAGGGTGTAACCCAAGTGATGGGTGTTGGTACCCGCCAGTTCTCTGACATTCTCACACAGCTGTCTTGCCTCCGGGATGCGTTGTTCCCGCACCGTAGCAGATGACTGCACCACCAGGTTGCGGAGACAGAGAAATTGATTCAGTCGTACAAAAGCTGCAATAGTAGGTATCTCCTTCATAAAGGGATGGATGGTATCGTAGAAGGTAAAGATGGCGTCATAATTGCCTCTGTCCGCGGCAATAAGGCAGCTGAGGAGACCTGCCATCAGCTCGTCAGCATCGACCGGCAACGGATTGCCTTTTTTGTTTTCATGGTAGAGCTGCAAAAGATGATACGCATGATCCGGATCATTGTACTCAAGCAACAATGATTCGGCAATTTTCAGGGTCATGTGAGGTGAGATCTCGTGCATCTGCTTCTTTTGCTCACTGCCTCCCTTTCGGAGGATGCGCAACAGGGAGGCCTTCACCCTTGGATGGGATGATTTCTCCAGTCTTTCTGTATCCATCTCCCTCAATAGCTGGGTCAGGTCTATATCGGCAGATTCCATCGCGCTCTCACAGAGGTAGATCTGCCACTCCGCGACGAGTGACTCCGCTTCGTCGATGGCATAGCAAGAGAGTTGTTCCAGCAACGTGATATCCGTTTGGAAATAACTGCTCATCCCATAACGGCAGCGCAGCAGTCGTGCCCGGGAGTATGCTGTCATGAAGTAGAGGTTATCGGGTGCCAGTGTCATCAGTTCCTGCGACTGCTGCTCTGCCTCGTTCATTAACAAATTGGAACAAAATGAATCGCCACAATGATGAAGGAATACTGCGTGAGTCAACTTATCGGAAAGGATGCGGAATTGACAGAACATCCAGGGCTCACCCGAATAAAAGAGTCGCAGCTGTTCATCTGCCACTTCCGCTGTTTCGGGCAGGTACTCACGACAAAAGGAGCAGTATTGCTCCATGAGTTGCTGTGCTTTTGCAAAAGCTTTTTCATCCAATGTTTCAGTTGTAAAAGCCAGCTCCAGTTGCTGCTGTGATGCGAAGGAGAGCATCGATTCAACCTGTTCATGTCGACCGTCGGTCTGCATCAGTTTAGCCTTCAGTTCAGCCCCTCTGATCACGATTGACATCCATCGCTCGTCGTCATCCATCAGCTGGGACCCGGTATCCAGCAGGTAGTTTGCAATTTTTTCTGCCGTTTCGGGGTCGCTTTCACTGATCATCGCAGCATAGTTGATACGCAATTCTTCAAAGAGCAAGGCGAAAGATTGATCTTCCACCCTGTCGTGGATCATTTGCATCAGGTAGTTTATCAGGTAAAGGGCAAAGTCCTTCTGTCCAATAACAAGGAACATGTCAGAGAGCTCCATGACTAATTCTGTTGCAACAAGGGGCTTGGCATTCACCGCCTCACGGCACCACTCCATTGTTTGATCCTGGTCGTTCATCAATGCATAGAAGATCTGGGATGTCGTCTCTTTCCTGAGTTGTGAGTCGGGATCGGAGAGCAGGTAGGGTGCCATTTGTCCAAGGGAAAGGAGGAGTGAGAGAGCCGGTATTTCACGGTTGCAGAGCATATCGAGGGGATGTGTGTCGCGGTAATTCCCCAGGTGATCGAGGAGATTGCGCCGGTAGGGTTCCATGCTCTCGTCGGGCATTCGCAGGATGTCTCGATAACCTGAACAACTGAAGTCGATGATCCCCGTCTCGCTATCAAAGGTGATTAGATTGCCCAACCACTGTCTGTAAGCAGTAAAGGTGAGGCGGTCCCAATGATCACCGAGAAGGATTTCCAGGTCACTCTCGCGCAAGCCGTTCCCGGAGGCGGCCAGGTATTTGAGGGTGTGCCAGGTGAGCGGTGTGGAGAAGAGAGACTCACCCTGTTCGATGAGTGAGAGGAAGAGTGGCTCAGGATGTGGATGAGCGCTCTGTACAAGACGAAAAAGGTATTCTTCGATCTTTTTTGCCTCGTCTTCGCCGGGTAACTGCTTCATTGCACGGAAATCCTCCTCGGAGAGCTGTGTCAGCTTGCGAACCATCAGCAGGTTCCATAAGGGCACGGAGGAGCAGCGGAAACCACGATAGGTGAGTGCGATCAGCTGCTCCATCACCTTTGCCGGAAGGCGCTTGCCACTAAGAAGGAGCTGCTCTTCCACCATGCTGCGCCCCTCTTCGCTGGTGAGCAGCGGCAGCATTACCTGCCCCGCCTCCGCTATCCCGTATTTGAGCAGGGGCCATTCATCGTGGGTAAAAGCAAATAGCACGCTGTTCTCCGGTAACCAGTTGAATTGTATCACAGTGAGCGGGTCATCGATCAGGTGGAAGTCATCAATCAGCAACACCACTTTTTTCACAGTGTCAATCTTCGATACCGCTTCTTTGAAATGATAAGCCAGTTCACTGAAGCCGATGTCCTCTCCGGGAGGAAACATCCCCGGTGAAGCAATAGCCGGATCGGCAAGCCATTTCTTCAGCATGATCGCAGGTGAGGGGCTCTCCGCAGAAGAGCGGGTAAAATGGATCAGCGGCAGGAAGTGGTCTGAATCGTGCAGAAGTTCCCAGAGCTTACAGAGGAGGGCTGTTTTCCCGAAGCCGTCGCGTGCCTTCAGCAACAAAGTCTGCCGGCTCTCTTCGCAATGGTGCATCAGTTCAGTCAACAGGGACTCCCTGCCGACGAAATGACGGGTATGAGAATCTATGATCTTTCTGTCATGCAGCTGCATAGAAGGATAGAAATCCTGTGGGGTGATTACCTCTGACGACGATTCGTAGAGGAGCACCTCCCGGGTGATGGTTTCTGTGAGGAAAGCAGCCAACTCCTCCATACCAGTCAGCCGCGAGCAATCCCATCGACAGCCGTACGTGAAGAGGTTGGTCTCATAACCGCTGCCATTGAATTGATCAGTTATCCGTTGCCTGAGGGATTGTAGTTTTTGTTGTGCCTCTTCATCCGAGTCGCTGAAACGCGCCAATGCTGCCTCATCCATCTCCTTGTATACTTCATCCGAACGAAAACAAAAGATGCTTCTTCTCAGTGAGTCATGATCTGCAAGGGCGCCAAAAAGCATCTCCAGTTCGGTCACGCTTCTGGGTTCAGGAGAGGCGGTATTGATCTTCTGTCGCTCCTCGTTATTCATGCTCTCCAACACCCGTTCCCAGTTCTCACGCGGAGGTATCCATCCATAGCGGTTTCCCAGCAGGCCAATGAAGAAGGGGCGCGAGTGCCTGATCTCCTCGATACACTCCCTCAAAACCACATTCTCCCTTTCCGTTTCTTCCACATCCTGTGTGTTGACTCCCCAGCGAAGATCAATGAACTGTACCGTGATGTCCTTGTCAGCAAGGTTTCGTTGCAGGGCGGGATAGACACTCTGCATGATCAGATCGCGTTCGGCATGCATGTCATTAAAAGTGCTGCTCAGAAAGATGCGGATCGTCTTCGTTTCACTTGTGAAATTTTTCATTTTTTATCTCTTTTCGGTTGTTCGGTTTACATGGATGTGAGAAAGGCGGTTACACCTGAGAAGTCTCGTTTTTTGAGCTTGACACCCTCAATGAAGTAGTCAATGTCGCCGAAGAAATATAGCATTCCCTGCTCGGGTAAACTCTCTTCAGGCTCAACAGATTGAAGATCCGCACAGTTTATCTGACAGATGAAAGTATAGGGAAAGAGTTGCCCTTCCTCATCCTTGAGAAACGGATAGGAGAGCTCCGGGGGCAGTTGAGGAGCATCCCAGAAGTAACTTTTTCCCGGAGCCATCTGCTTCACTGGATCCTGTATCACAATTTCGTATGGCATTTGATGCGGTTTTTGATCAATGTTCAATTGAAACTGAAGGGTTCAATCCTTTTTAATTGTGATGAGTACAAGGCTGATATTGTTTTTCCCCCTGCGGTCCGGGCTGCATCGAACAGCGTAGCAGCGGGTGCATTGTGTTCCAGTAGTTGCTATATCTGTTCATCGCTTATCATGTCACTCAGCCCGTCGGAGCAGATCAGGAATCGATCTCCCTGAAACAATTGTCCTGTCAGATCGTGGATATCTACATAGACCTATTCACATGCGCCGAGAGAGTTCTTTTATGATGATACCACCCCGCAGGGCAGCTCCCTTCAGGGTTCCTGTCTTCCAATCTTCCAGTTTACAGGGTAACAACGAAACAAGTCCCGGTTTTGAATAATATAACATTTTCATGATCAGGGAGGGGAAAATATTCCGGTGATATGCACCCACTTGTTAAACTATCATTTTGACAAAGTTATCTTTTTTTTCTTAAACTCACACCTTTTAACTCGATTCTGTGTGATGTATAGATCATTCGATCCAGGAAGGCATCAGCCACGGTTTCTTCGGTGAACAGGTCGGTCTTTGCCAGCTTATCGAAGAAGTGAAGGGTCACACCCTGGATGCGGGCGACCTTTAGATTTGCCATCAGCTCTTGCATGCTGAAGTACATCACGCTAAAACCCTGCTTGCAAGGCTGATGTCCTAAAGCCGAGGCGATGAAGCTTTTCCCGCAGCACGTCGCATCGTTGGTATTGCGTCTCGGGTTATTCCGACCGTTCTAACATCACGGCAAAGAGCCTGGCTAACACATCCGAGTGTTTCGCGGCCTGCCTGATGTAGGACTCGGGATTGCGGCCATTGATAACCTGATCCAGGTGGAAACAGAACTGGTTGTAACCATAATCATCGAGGAGCAATTTCAGCGTATCGAAACGCTTGTCACTCTACGCGGGATTACCCGCGTGGAAAACAGACTCCAAAACGGGATCATCCAAGAGCAACAGTTCGTCAATACTGACATCCATCTGTTGGAGTCTGGCTTTGTAAGACTTGATGGTATCACTGAAGTTTTGGATAGAGGTGGTTGGTTTTAGATGTTTGTGGGATTTTGCTCGACCAGAGCTCGACCAAAACAAAAAACACTTACCGGGTAATCCGATAAGTGTTTGATTTTCTGGTGATCCGGAAGAGATTCGAACTCTTGACCCACAGCTTAGAAGGCTTATTTATTATGGTTTCTTTAATTTTCCTTTTTTCTTAGAATGTTCTATATATATCTAACAAACAGATTATTGTTTATATCTTTTCTTTCTTTTCTTATCTTCATTTCACAATTATTTGTTATATTTGTATGACCTATGTATGACCCAATAAAATTACTGGTTGTATGATTAATTATAAAAATAACGGTACTTCAGTTGCTTTGGTAAGAAAAACCAAAAGCGGAGATAATGGGATCAGTAGAATATACTGGCGAGTCACCTACAAACAAAAGCAGAAATATTTATTTACCGGCTATTCATTTAGTGAAACAGATTGGAAAGATTTCACCGATAGGAGCCTGAAAAAACACAAAGGCACGAAGGAAACTTTGCAGGGGTACTTTGATGAAACTTTGAAGCCAATAATCGACAAATTATCTAAAGCCAATAATTTTTCCTTTGATGCCCTTTTCAATGAGTTGGGAAAGTCAGATATTAAAACAGTCAATGATGCTTTTAATTCAAAGATCGATAGATTGATAACGAGTAATAGGATTGGGAACAGTACTATTTATAAGACAGTCAAAAAATCTTTGGAAGGATACAAAGGAACAGATATATTATTTAACAGTATATCAGTTGAATTCCTGAGTAATTACGAAACCTATTTGCAGGGAAACGGAGTAAGAACCGCAACAATCAGTTTGTATATGCGTACACTTAGGGCAATTATAAACAACGAGGGCAAACCGTATTTGAAAAATGAGTCCTACCCCTTTGGGCGTGGTAAGTACATAATTAAGACTTCAAAAGGGGGTGAAAAGATTGCCTTAACCTTAAGACAGATTCATGGTATTGAGAATACTGATTGTGGGGATCAATTAACAGAGTTTTGTCGTGATCTTTGGTTATTCAGCTTTTATGGATCAGGGATAAACTTCACTGATCTTTTCCGTTTGAAATATACTGATATTGTGATGGGGGAATTGAATTTTGTGCGATACAAAACAAGAAATACCAAAACCGATGAGACGTTTATTAATATTCCGGTGCTGGAGCCGATGAAACGTATTATCGGAAAGCACGGCAATAAATCGAAGGGAGGTTATATTTTTCCATTACTGAATGATTGTACCAATGAAGACGAGAGAAGAAAAAATATCTTTAATATAACACACGAAAGCAATAAGAGGATCAAAGCAATATGCAGGGAGTTGAAAAATGAGGATGGAACGATGATGATCCCAAACTTCGACTTAGTCAATAACTACACAGCGCGGCACTCTTACGCTACGATATTAAACAAGTTGAGAGTACCAGAGAGTTATATCAGCCAACAGTTGGGACACAGCAAAAGAACGGTGACACAGGGATATTTCGGAGAGTTCGATCGGGATTCTCGGTTTGAATATAACTCATTATTGCTGAACCATGACAGCGATTCAAACGTGAAATATATGAACGTGATTTAATAATATTGATATGGGTGATATTAACTACTTCGATATAATCGCAAATGTACCATCGAATGATGATGAGATTGCTGGGTATTTCGAGCGAAAAATGAAAATGGCTGAGCGTGATCTATTCTACAAGCCGGAGGACTTCATCAATGGATTGAAAGGGGTGATCAAAAATGATGCGGCAAAGAAAAGATCATATTTAGAGAATGAAATAGATGCAGCGGTTGATTATGGTCACAAGATGTCATACAATTTGCGTACTGATGTTTTGGATAATGAGACATATGATGAATACCACACAAGGCGGGTAGAGGTGGAGATAGAGAGTTACAAATCACAGCTGGAGGAGGTGAGCAGAGATGAGTCAAAGTTGTTAGCTGGGATCGATAGACTGCAAGGCGGGATCGATGATCTGCAGAAAGGCAAGCTGAAACCATTAACGCGGGTGCTCAGGGAGGATGAACAACGCTTCCTATATGTGAAATTGAAGGATGAAGGATTTATCGGATCTGATGAGGACTATCAAAATTTCTGTTTTGCTTTTGGTGGAGCACCCTTGATGGGAGAGAAATTTAAAAAAATAAAATGGTGCGTGAAAAACAAGCAATGTTTGCGTGATCTACTCTCAAAGATTAAATACGGTGGTACCGATGCTGAGATGCGGAGAACAGCCGAACTCTATTTTTTAGACATGAAAGGGCAGAAAATGAATCTGCCCCAAAACAGAAAAAGAAATGAACAATCCGCAGATGAAAATTCAATGAATGAAATTCTGAAACAATTCGAGAAGATATAATGCTGTTTTTCTATGCATTAACAAGGGCAATCATTGATTTGATTGCCTTTTTTATTTGTCAATACGTAACCGATACCGAAACAGGGATGCGATATTATAACTAACTGATTTTCAATATCCGCGATATAGTGCGATATCCTTTAATATCGCGTAATGTATTGATTTTTATGCATTTAACTGTTTTCTGTAAGTTATCTTTGCTATATACAAATTCTTAAAAATAGCAAGATGGAAAATTTAGTTGTATTGAAACGCGATGATCTGGAAGTTCTTCTGAAACAGGTTGCGGCAAATATGAAAGCCGAAGCGACAGCCGAGCCGGCACGTAACTTGAAAATGAATATCGATGAAGCCTTGATTTATCTGAATGAACAGTGCTATCCTATTTCAAAATCAACAATGTACAAACACACAATGGCAGGCACCATACCATTTAGCAGGTTTGGGGAGCGAAAAATCCTCTTTGACGTGAATGAACTGGATCAGTGGATCAGCAAGAGACTGATCGGCAACGATGCCACCGGAGGTGATGAGATCACAAACAAAGTGGCTGAAAATGCACGTAAAAAAGGGAGGGCGTAAAATGAGCGAAAATAAACAACGCCCCCACCGGCGGGAACCGATGCAGGGCGCAAAATTCAATATAAGGGGGCAGCACAAAGATAGGAAATATCTTTATAATGAGAAGCATAAAAGCCGAAAAACCACAATATCGGCAAGCGATCATCTGGATAGACAGGTTTACGGTGTTTTGCTCAAAAAAAGCTGCACAACGAAAATGGTATGCGCGATGCTGGGTGATGCATACAGCTGCCAGCGGGTGAGACATTCGGTAATAAGATTGCATAAAAGGCGATTGATTTACTACTGGGGGCTGGACTTCTGCGAGGTCACCGGTCACAAGGCATACTATTTGGAGGTGCGTAATTCCCGACAGAAATATTTACCAAAAAACCGCAACAGCTATGGCAGATAACAACGGATTTACAGACGTTCTGCGGGCAGATATTGCACAGCGGGAGCAGGAGTTGGGGAGACAGCAGACAGCCCCGCCAATGGCGCCATATCAACCCGCAGGGATGCCGATCCCGCAGCTACCTAATGAGATGGTGAAAGAGATTGCCCAATCATCAAAAATGGACTTGAAAGCGGATTCCGAGAAGCCACCACACTGTTTGTGGATTGATGGTGAACCGGTGTTGGCACTGGGTGATATTTCGACAGTAATAGGCAAGGCAAAGAGCCGAAAGACGTTTGCATCTGATTTACTACTGGCGGCGATGGTGGGAGGTATTGAGGTAGGCGACAGGATTCGCGGTGTGTTACCTGATGATAAGAGCGTTGTTGTCTACATTGATACAGAGCAGAGTGAGTATTACTCAAAACTGAGCGCAAGGCGGGTATATGGGATTTTGGATAAAGACTACAAGGGCGATGATCTGCCCAATTTCCATGCATATACCTTGCGACCCTATGCACCAGCTGAGAGGTTGTTGGTGATTGAGCATATCATACGCAACACACCCGATCTGGGGTTTGTGGTGATCGATGGGATTCGAGACCTTATCACATCAATCAACGATGAGGAGCAGGCGACAATGATAACCAGCAAGCTGATGAAATGGAGCACTGAGCAGATGATCCACATTTGCTGCGTGCTGCATATGAACAAAGGCCATAACAACGCGCGTGGGCACGTTGGCACCGAACTGATGAACAAATCACTGGCGGTGCTGGGTGTGAACAAGCTTGAGAAAAATGAGGATTATTCGGAGATCACACCGATAGCAACCCGCGACAAAGAGCCTGCATCGATAGTATTCGGAATTGAGGATGGATTGCCTTACATATTATCTGAGGGTGATGCGGATGCGCTGAGGATGAAAATCGACAAAAAGAAAATCGTTAAACCGACCGACTGGGATTCCGAACAACACACCGACATACTGGGGAGGATGTTTGCCAATGAGATTGAAATGAGAGGTGGCGATTTCGTGAGTGCCATAAGAAATGCGTATGGGATAGGTACCAATAAAGCGAAAGACTTCATTTCGTATTTCAAAAATGAGAAGTTGATTAAATGGAAGCCAAAAGGAAATACTACTATTTACTCAATGGTTTAATCTATGGTTTAACCGTATGGTTTAGTATGCCCCTATATATAGGGGGCTAAACTAAACTAAACCAAACATTGAGGTTAAGTTTAAAACTATGGTTTAAACCATATTAAACCAAATCAATACACTGATAATGAGATATAAACAGCCATACTTACAACGATACACCGGCAAAGATAGCCGGAAAACGTGCCCAAAATGCGGCAAGAGTCATTCGTTTACATTGTACCTTGATGGAGACACCAACCAGCCGATTAACCCGATGGTGGGGATATGCAATCACACCAATTCATGCGGCTATCATTACACCCCGAAACAGTATTTCATTGACAATCCACCGACACAGGTATCGCGCGAGATGGTGCCGGTACGACCCACCGCGCACCGACCACCGATGATGCAGGCGGTACCGAAGGCAACAGGTTTGATTCCGGTTGAGTATATGGGCAGGTCACAGGGCACCAGAAGTGATTTTGTTCAATTCCTGAGGGATCTGTTTGAAAACATCAATGGTTTAAACCAATCAATCGATGAGGTGTGCGAGAGATACAAAATCGGATCAACGAAAGGGGGCGATGTTATTTTCTGGCAGGTTGATATTAACGGAAAAGTGCGTACTGGCAAGATCATGCAATACGACCCCGCCACAGGCAAGCGGGTACACAATGCAAGCGGTGCCATTGACTGGGTGCATAACAAGCTGAAAAGAGCAGGAACAGTGCCGCAGGATTTCAATCTGAGACAGTGTTATTTTGGTGAACATCTTTTGTCATCTCAACCAGATAGCACAATCGCGATCGTGGAGTCAGAGAAAACGGCAGTAATTGCAAGCGTGCTGATGCCGCAATACATTTGGATTGCAGCCGGCAACATCAATGGTTTAACCCTTGACAAATCCTCAGCACTGAAGGGGAGATCGGTGATCCTATTTCCCGACCTAAGCAAGGAACTACCAACCCGACCCACCGCGTTTGTGCAATGGAGCAGGAGAGCCGCCGAGATACGGCGGGTATATGGTTGCAAGGTTGTTGTATCTGATATTTTGGAGAGGATCGCGACAGATGAGGAGAAGGAGAGCGGTTTGGATATTGCCGATTATCTTATAAGGCAGATAGCCACATCACCCCAAACGATACAGCAGGTACCGACACCGGCATCGCAGGCACCGACACCGGCATCGCAGGCATCACCGGCATCGCAGGCACCGACAATGCAGGAGGTCATCAATAATGAAGCTGATGAACTGGAGAGGTGGTTTAACAGCACACGGTTACCAAACAAAGCGATAGCCATTGCAAGGGATTATATTGTTTGCGAACCGGACAGATACGTGAGAGGGGCAATCCGAGCAATCCGAAGCGGGAAATATGACACAGCGGCACACCTTGAGCGGTTGGGGCAGCTGAGAGAAGCAATCAAAAAACGCAAGTTATTTAATGTTAGTTTAACATCTTAAAAATTATAGATTATGGGAGGATTCAGAAACAAAGATTTAGCTTCAATGGCAGGGAAGATGAGCAGCCGGGAGGGGGTGCCCAATAAAGCCACAAACGAAGTGAGAAGGGCGTTTAAACAGTTGGTTGAGAACAATTTACCACAGATGCAGAGCGATTTGGACTCATTAGAGCCGAAAGAGAGGATTCGATTTATTCTTGAGATGGCTAAATTCATTTTACCAACCTTGCAGGCGGTAAGCGTGAACGACTTGAGAGAGGAAGAGGCACAGGGATTTAACACTTTGATAATCACCCTTAAAAATAACGGCAATGACACAGATAATTGAAGTAATAGGAATGGCGATTTTAGTCGCTTTTGCAACATCTTTTATTTACTATGGTATAAGTACCATGCAGAAAGAGATAAGGGCACACAGGGAGAATAAACGAATGATACAGGCAATACAAGAGGTTACTAATCTTATTCTAAATAAAATAAATATAAGCTATGAAGCAGACCGATAAACAAATTGAGATTAAAACGCCAATAGAATTACTTCAATTCTTTGATGAGCATTTTGATGAGCTGACCGATGAAGATACTCAACGAATATTAGATGAGGTGTTGGGCGGTATTTGGTTTGTGAGTTTCAGAACTGAAAAATACAAGTTATCCGAAGTTAAATTATTGGTTGGAGCTACGCTTGCAGCAGACTTCAGTAAGGAAAAGTACCGTGTATTTATACGTCCGTTTGGTGCATTAGATGAGAAAATACTTGCCCCATTGAATAGACCCACCACACCACAGCAGGTAGAGTATTTAATATGGGTATGGAATCGTAAAACGGGCAATTGGTTTAAGAATTCCGATTTTGAAAATATTCAATACCCTGACTACATCAAAGCTTACATTTCAAATGAAATAGATTGATAAGAGATATTTCCTGACTTGTCCCCTTCAAATTTAGTGCGGTCATAAAATGCAGTAAATCAGCGCGTATTTATTTTATTTTGCTAAATTTACCGCACTAAAGGTGTTTTTAGCATGAAAATTAGAGTCGTGAAAACAGCTTCAAATGCGAAAGCTGTTCAGGTAGTGCGGTATTACAACAATAAAAGGACCATCATGCGGCATGTTGGTTCAGCCCATACTCGAGAAGACCTTGATGATTTAGTGTTGTTGGCTGAAGAATGGATAAAAGACTATTCGGCGCAACTTTCTATCTTCCCTGATGAGAACCCGAACAAGTTATTACATCTGAATCATTGTACTTTCTTGGGTGTAAAGTACAGCTTTTTCCACAACCAAATAACTATCCTCCAGGAAAAAATTGGGCTGGGCGACCTTCCCTCTTTATTGAAAGATCTCGTTACAATAAGGATATTTGAACCGGCATCAAAGCTTCGTTCTTTAGAACTGATGGAGCGGTATTTTGGGATACATCATACTCGCAAAACGTACTACAAGATGGCTCCCGGATGGATCGAGTTCAAGGATGAGGTAGAGAGGGTGGTCATGAGCTTTGCCAAAAAGTGCTATTCATTCAATTACGAATTGCTTTTTTACGATGTCACGACACTTTACTTCGAGACTTTCGGAGAAGACGAGTTGCGAAAGAATGGATTCTCCAAGGACAACAAGTCCCAGCAACCACAGATATTGGTAGCTTTAATGGTCACCAGGGAAGGTTTTCCCATCGCGTACGAGATCTTCAGTGGCAATACTTTTGAAGGCCACACCATAATCCCCGTGGTCAAGGGATTCATTGAAAGAAACCAGGTGAAAGAGTTCACCGTGGTAGCCGATGCAGCTATGATCAGCGCGGATAATATCAGGGAGCTAACCAAGAACAACATCAATTATATTGTTGGAGCACGATTGGGGAACATCTCAGCCGAGTTACTGGAAACCATCGACAAGAACATCTGCCGGGAAGATGGCAAGAGCATCAGGTTGAAAACCGAGTTTGGATACCTAATTTGCAGTTATTCATCTGCTCGATACCGAAAGGAGCTCCACGAGATGAACAATCAAATAGAGAAAGCGAGAAAAGTCGTTGACCAACCCTCTAAAACCAAGAGGCTAAAGTTCATTCAAACCAAAAACCAAAAGGTCATGCTAAATGAAAAGCTGATTGACAAAACCAATAAGATCCTTGGCATCAAAGGATACTACACCAACCTGGAAGAAACCGTGGCAGACAACAAAACCATAATAGAACGCTACCACGAGCTCTATAAAATCGAGCAGGCTTTTAGAATTTCAAAAAACGATCTTCAGACAAGGCCAATCTTTCATTTTAAAGAACAACCAATAAAGCTGCACGTGCTGATTTGCTTTGTAGCCCTTGTTGTATCAAAGCATATCGAATTGCAAACAGGTGTCTCGATCAAAAGGTTTATAGATGAATCGAAGAAGATAGTCGACGGACAACTCTTGAATCAAATTACAAACAAGGTGGCAATCGTGAAAGCTGAACCGACATTTAAAATGAGAGAGATAATACAAAAATTATTTCCACCGCACTAAAAGGGACAAGTCAGGAAAAAGATTAAAGCAGAGCGCCACATTTGTAAAAAAACAACCGTTTATATTTTCATTATCCCTTTAAAACGATTACTTTT
>Ga0265294_10003513_pt1 | contig 19991 bp, 14 predicted proteins | sample MunlanPumphouse3_FD_192504 | JGI IMG/M metagenome (GOLD analysis project Ga0265294, IMG submission 192504) | Groundwater microbial communities from a municipal landfill in Southern Ontario, Canada - Pumphouse #3 | ecosystem: Environmental > Aquatic > Deep subsurface > Groundwater | place...
ACAGCCGGAACAGGAACGGAGCAGAGATCTCCGGCGTTCATTGAGTTTCAGAAAGCCGGAGCCCTGTGGTTCCATACGGGGAACGGTGCCGGACTTGTTCTGGACGGATTGAAAGGTTTTAGCATGCTGGAAGCATCGTATAAAAACACAAACGGAGATTTTAAAAGGGTACAGGAAGGAGATAAAGAAAACGTGATTGGGTTTCTGGCAGAAGGAGGACAACAGCTGGGGAAATCCTATGCCTGGGGACAATTCGCATACAACAACATAACCGTACGCGATTCTCGTTTTAACACGGCTATGCTGGATCCATTCTGCGGAGTACCTTTTTACCCCGTAGATCCTAACGTAAGTGACTGGAAAAAACAGAATTACAACTTGCAAATGAAAGTGGCCAGCAGGCCTTTGTGGGAAAAGATACTGCTGGGAATTCAAGCAGATTACTTTGTGTATACGGGAGCCAAACAAGTTGACCCGCGCTCTGAACAATATTTTTATTCGTTACAAGTAAAGCCGGGAGTGGTTGCCTTTTTTGGAGATCATCAGATAGGGGCCAACTTTGCTTACGAGAACACCATACGTGAAACAAGAAAGCATACCAACAGCAACAACCAGGTAGACCAACCCGTTTTTGTGATGAAAGGGCTGGGGAACCATTATACATCTGTCATAGGCGGATTGCAATCCTTGGGTAGTTTTCATTACAATGGAAACTTACTGGGAGGAGAGCTTCAATATGCGTACGCTGTTTCTTCTGTAAAGTTTCTATTGAACGGAGGATATACTTCCAAAGTGGAAACGGTAATCAGAGATATATCAAAACCCAGGAAAGAAGGTACGCTCAAAGAAGACAAGATGTATGCCAACCTGGCGGCTGTAGCACAAACAGATGATTTGCACCGCATTGATTTTTCCTACACTAAGGACAAGGTCAAAGGTATTGAGTTTGTACAGGTACTGGACCTTACGTATGAAGTACAGCAGTGGGTGGATGTGTATAGCAGCATCCGTTCTACGTACGAACAAGACCAAATGAGCTTTGCATATCACTATTACAAGGGTACAGACAATGCTTACTTATGGAAAGCAGGGCTAACAGCAGATTATGTGCTGAATGATGATTTGTACATCATGCCGCAATCTCTGATGAAGATTAAGAATCTGTATGCCGGAGTCAATGGAGGCATCAACATCAAGGCAGGGAAAAACAGCCTGTTGACCGTTGGAGCAGATGTGATCTACAAGCACAACATGGACGGAGAGTACGTGTATGGCGGAGCAGATCCTCAATCCATTGTTATCACGCAATTCATGAGCCCCGATTTTGAATACCTGACCCAAAGCTTTTATAAGATAGGCGGCCAGGTGAATTTCTTCACCGCTTTTGGTAAAGAAAAGAAGAGTGGGGTATACGTGAAATTGGCAGCTGACTATTACAAACCTGTAAAAGAGGAAGGCAACAGGATTCTTGCCTCGTTTGGATTAGGTTTCACCTTTTAACAGCTACTTTACCTATAAAAAAAGCCCGGACTATTCCGGGCTTTTTTTATAAGCTGTTACCAGCCTACTATTCGGTCAATTCGTAACCCCAATCAATGCCTTTGAGTGTAGCGGGAACGCCCGTTTTCATCCAGACCGGCATGGGAGCCCCCTTCAGGTAATGGTTGAAGAATTGCTCCAAACGAATACTCAAGTCTTTGGAGTTTGCTCGTCCCCTAAGGTTGTGGGCCTCTTTGTTGTACTGTAACATCCACACAGGTTTGCCCAACCTGCGCAAGGCGGTGAAATACTCAATGCCCTGGTACCAGGGAACGGCCTCGTCTTGGTCGTTATGCATCATAAGCAGCGGGGTTTCTACTTTGTCAGCAAAAAACAAAGGAGAGTTTTCAATGTATAGGTCAAACCTGTCCCACAAAGTGGCTCCAATGCGGCTTTGTGTATGTTCATATTGGAATTGACGAATCATTCCCGATCCCCACCTGACGCCGCCATAGGCACTGGTCATGTTAGATACGGGAGCACCGGCACCGGCTGCTTTCCATTTGAACACATGGGGTTGGGTAACCATATAGGCTACCTGATAACCGCCCCAGCTTTGTCCTTGTATGGCAACGTTGTCGCTGTCTATCCATGAGTTTTCAGCAATCAGCTTTTTCACTCCGGGTACTATGCAATCCATGGCGCTTTCTCCCGGATGACCTATTTGATAGACAATATCCGGAACAAAAACAATGTATTCGTTGCTTACGAAAAACGGAATGTTGATGGTGGAACGGCTGGGGGCCGGAGCTCTGTAGCTGTGCAGGCCCTGTGAACTTCTTTCATAGAAGTACAGAATCATGGGGTATTTCTTTGCCGGGTCAAAATTTTCCGGTTTGTAAAGAATTCCATCCAGGTCCAAACCCGAGTTAGATTTCCAGTGTACCAATTCTGCCGTACCCCAGTTGTATTCTCTTTGTTGCGGGTTGATATCTGTTATCTGTGTTTGCGTTTTAAAGTTGTTTTTTGTAATCCACACGTTGGGGGAGTTCTCAAAGTTGTGCTTGCTGTAGATCATGACTTTGCCGTCTTCTGAACGTGTGAGATATACAAAAGTCATGGGTTCTACAATCCATCGTGTCATGACCGGACGTCTTTTGCCCATTTCTTTGTAGTAGTAGCCGCTTTCTTTTGTGTTGTTGTCAAATACTGAGAAATATACGGTTGTTTTGGGTTTGATGGGGTCCTTTTTTACACCCGGAGTAGCCGGAGGAAGTAATGTTTTGTCCAACCGAGCTATTCGGAAAGTGATGTTCTCTTTGCGACCCAGACCGTCTGTGAAGTTTACGGGCGGTGTAATACCTGTGGGATCTACCAGCCATACATCGTAACGGTCGTTTAGGAAAAGGCCTTTGTCGTCTTCCATCCAACCTTCGTTTCCGTAGGAAGATGCCATAACGGGAGCGTCATGCAGTTCGTTGGCAAATGACACATTCAACCCTTCTGTAAGGCATACGATTTCTTTATTTTTTACGTTATAAGAGTACCAGTTTTGTTCCCGGTTGTTGTACCAAATCAGGTAGTTTCCTTCCGGCGATGCACTTACCTGAGAAATGTATGTGTCTTCCAGCAACAAGCGGGCTTCTCCGTTTGTTATATCAACCAGATACAGATCGGAACGGGGGTTGGAACTCCACATAGATTCCAGCTGGTAGTTGTATCTGCTTACCGAGTAGCCCCAGTTGGCGTCGTATTCTTGCGGGATCTGTACAATGTGGTTGAGGTCTGTAGAAAGTCTGTGCCAGCTGAGCGTGTTTTGCTCTGTGGCTTGATCTGTCAGGTCTGCCACACACATATACGATTTTTTAAGCTCCCGGTTGAGGTTTACCAATTGCTGTGGTTGTACGTAGGGGTCCAGGTAATGCCAGATGTCCAAGCGGGCTGTTTCAGACTCTACCAGAGAGGTGTCTTTTTCCGGAAGTATAGGGGCAATACCAAAGAACAACCGGTGTCCCGATTTGCTGAATATAAGAGCGCGGTTTTCACTCACTCTCCAACCTTCTTCCAAATGGTTCAGTTGGTTATCAATGAGCACTTTTGCCTGATCAAATCCCGGGGTATAATACAAGATACTTACGGCATCTTTTCCTTGTTTTGTAGTATCCAGGTTGGCGTAAAATACAAGATGGCGGTTGTCTTCACTTACTACGGGCAGTTTTACCTTTTGTTTTAAATCAAACGTATAGAGGTTGGTAAGCTGCTTGTCCTTTGGAGTGTACATGAACAGACCGGCTTGCAGCAGGGTGTCTTTGGAAGAGGGCCTGCGAACAAAGAACAACGTATCGCCGCCTCTGCTAAAATTGTAATCAGACACAGCGGGTAGGGTATCTATGGAACCGCTTGGCAGATGGTACACCATCAGGTCTTCGCCCTGGTCCTTTTCTTTTTTTACCGGTTTCTTTCCGCCGGTAGTATCGGCCGGCATATTGGATTGGAAAGCAATATGGGTTTCTCCAAGCCTTCCTATTTTAACCGATTTCAAGTACGGAATCTTTGTAAGCTCTTTTGTGTAACAATTGTAAATACCCAACGTGTCTTTGGGCATTTGATCCGGTTTGAGTTTTTTGCGTTTGGCTTCTTTTGTTTCGCTGAAAAAAGGTTTGATGGTAGCTACCAGAAACCTTCCATCGGGGGTTAATTTAGGTTGTACAGTCCTTTCCACGGTGTTTCTTTCCAGCGTTTTCAGGTTGAGCACTTCTGCGTACCTGTCGCCCTCTTGTTCCTGTACCAGGTACGAGGCGTATTTTCCGTCGTTACTCATAGAGAAAGCGCCAACGTTTTTCCAGGCATCATATACGCTATGATCAAGTGGTTTTTTCTGTTCTGTTTTTACTTCTTGTGCCAATAAAAGAGTAGTGGCAAATAAAGCAATGAAGATAAAAATGGATTTTTTCATGGGAATAGTATTTGGAAAACTTATTTTATCACACCCAGTTCTTTGCCTACTTTGGTGAAGGCAGCAATGCATTTGTCAAGATGTGCGCGTTGGTGTGCGGCAGAAATCTGAACGCGGATGCGGGCTTCTCCCTGCGGTACTACCGGATAGTAGAATCCAATGACGTAGATGCCTTCGTCCAGCAGGCGAGCAGCCATTTCCTGGCTCAGTTTGGCATCGTACAACATCACGGCGCAAATGGCACTGCGGGTAGGTTTGATGTCAAATCCGGCATCTACCATTTTTTGTACAAAATATGTGGTGTTTTCATGCAGTTTGTCTTGCAGGTCGTTGGTATGGGCCATCATATCAAACATTTCAATACCTGCAGCGGCCACTACGGGAGGGATGGAGTTGGAGAACAGATAGGGGCGAGAGCGTTGACGCAACATCTCAATAATCTCTTTCTTACCGGTGGTAAAACCACCAATGGCGCCACCAAAGGCTTTCCCCAGTGTACCTGTAATGATCTCGATTTTTCCACGAAGGTTGAACAGTTCGGTCACGCCTCGGCCTGTTTCCCCCACTACGCCGGCTGAGTGGCATTCGTCCACCATTACAAAGGCGTCGTACTTTCGTGCCAGTTCGTATATTTTATCCATGGGGGCTACGTTGCCGTCCATGGAGAACACACCGTCTGTAACGATCATCCTGAAGCGTTGTGCTTGAGCTTCTTTCAGCTTTTCTTCCAAATCTGCCATATCGGCATTGGCGTAACGGTAACGCACGGCTTTGCTCAAACGGATGCCGTCAATGATGGAAGCATGGTTGAGGGCATCGGAAATCACAGCGTCTTCGTGTGTGAGCAGCGGCTCAAATACGCCTCCGTTGGCATCAAAACAGGCCGCATAGAGGATGGTGTCTTCCGTACCAAAAAACTCGGCCACTTTGGCTTCCAGTTCTTTATGGATGTCTTGGGTACCGCATATAAAGCGAACAGAAGAAAGTCCGTATCCGTGGGAATCCAACGCTTTTTTAGCGGCTTCTATCAAGCGGGCGTTGTTGGAGAGGCCCAGGTAGTTGTTGGCACAGAAATTCAATACTTCCGCGCCGGTATCTACCTTGATTTCAGCCCCTTGGGGTGTGGTGATGATTCTTTCGTCTTTGTAAAGTCCGGCTTCCCGGATTTGGTCCAACTCTTTTTGCAGGTGGTCCTGAAGTCTATCGTACATAGGATATTATATTTTATAAGTTAATACTAAGAATTCCTTTATTTTCTTAAAGCATAGCATGCAAAGATATTATTTTTGTAATACAGATTCGTATATTTGTGCCATGAAAAATATTTTGGTGATTGGCTCGGTAGGCCAGATTGGATCTGAACTTACCCTAGAGCTTCGTAAAAGATACGGCAACAGCCATGTAGTTGCCGGTTACAGATCAACGTTACCTACGGGTGAATTGCTGGAGTCGGGTCCGTCTGAACGAATAGACGCGACTGATATTCAGCAAATCGTAGATGTAGTGAAAAAGTACAAAATAGACACCATCTACAATTTGGCTGCTATTTTGTCTGCTGTGGGAGAAAGCAAACCCCTCATGGCCTGGAATATTGGTATTGGCGGATTGATGAATTGTCTGGAAGTGGCCCGTGAGTACGGATGTGCCGTCTCTACTCCCAGCTCTATTGGAGCTTTTGGCGGAGGTACTCCGTTGGACAATACGCCTCAGGATACCATCCAGCGTCCGCAGACCATGTATGGAGTATCGAAAGTGGCCGGTGAATTGCTGAGCGATTATTATTTCAAACGTTTTGGCGTGGATACGCGTTCCGTGCGTTATCCCGGAATTATATCCAACGTCACATTGCCCGGCGGCGGTACAACAGATTATGCCGTAGAGATATACTACGAAGCCATAAAACATAAACAATTCACGTGTCCTCTGCAATCCGGTACTTTCTTGGATATGATGTACATGCCCGATGCCATAGAAGCTGCCATTGACCTGATGGAGGCCGATCCGGCCCGTTTGGTGCACAGGAATTCATTCAACGTGACGGCCATGAGCTTTGATCCGGAAATCATTGCTGCCGAGATCAAAAAACACATCCCGGACTTTGAACTTACGTACGATGTAGAGCCCATGAAACAAGCCATTGCCGATTCCTGGCCCAACAAAATGGACGACACCTGTGCCCGCGAGGAATGGGGCTGGAATCCCAAATGGGACCTGGAGTCCATGACACGCGATATGCTGAAAGTCATTGGCGAAAAACACGCAGCCGGCCTGCTATAATCCCCTGTGGCAGGAAAGCGTGCGTTGCACAAACAGTTGAAACAGCCCTTTTCAGATAGAGTTTTTCTGTATATTTGAAATTATTCAAATATGTATCTATGAAAAAGTGGCTAATATCTGTTTTCGCACTGTGTTTTGCGTACAGTTTTGTGTTTGCTCAGGGACAAAAAACATCCTGGTTTTTTCCTGAGGGTGTGGAAAAAATGAATAAAGAAATACCTGCTCCGGAGGATTTTTTTGGTTTTCAAATAGGTGCCAAGCATCTTACGTACGATCAAATACTCATGTATATGAGGCAGCTGGACAGGCTTTCGCCCAGAGTCCGTTTGATTGAAAACGGATACACGTACGAGAAGAATCCTATCCTTTATCTGATTATTAGTACGCCGGAGAACATAGCCAACCGGAAGTACATACGGCAGCAGCAGCTGAAGATAGCCGATCCGGCAGCCTCGGCAAGTTTGGATTTGGAAGAGATGCCGCTGGTGAACTGGCTGGGGTACAGCGTACACGGCAACGAGGCTACCGGCATCAACGCCTCGGCTTTGGTGGCGTATGCGCTGGTAGCTTCTGAAGATCCTATGGTGCTGGAGATGTTGGAAAAGAACGTCATTATTTTGCAGCCGGCACTTAATCCCGACGGCAGCCTGCGGTACGCTGCGTGGGTGAACGCCAATTTGTCGCAGGCCGGCACTACCGATCCCAACAGCCGCGAGTTCCGGGAGCCAACGCCAAGCAGCCGTTCCAACCACTACTGGTTTGATTTGAACAGAGATTGGTTGCTGGCGCAACATCCGGAAAGCCGTTCCCGGTTAGACGTGTATCACAAGTGGTTGCCTACCATGGTGAACGATTACCACGAGCAAGGGAACGCCGTAGCTACTTTTTTCTCGCCGGGTGTCAGAAGCCGTACCAACTTGCTAATCCCCGATGAAAACTGGTTGCTTACGCAAAAAGTGTCTGCATTCCATTCAGAAATACTGGGAGAGATTGGCGTCATGCATTTTACAAAAGAGGGTTTTGACGATTTCTATTTGGGCAAGGGATCTACGTATCCCGATATTTTTGGTGCCATTGGCAGCCTGTATGAACAGCCCAATCCGCGCGGTGTGGAGCGGGAACTGAACAACATGCATTATTCGTTGTCTTTTAGTGTAAGAAATCAGGTGTACAATTCTTTCAGTGCATTGAAAGCGGCTGTGGCCTTAAAAACAGAGATGCAAGATTTCCAGCGCAATTACTTTGCCAATTGCCACAAACAAGCAACTAAAGAACCGGTAAAGGCGTATGTTTTTGGAGCGCCGGAAGACGTGTCGTTGAGCCGGGAGTTGTATCGCATGTTGGCAGCTCACCGTATTGACGTGTACGGTTTGGCCAAAGAAGTAACCCTGGAAGGACAAACATTTGTACCGGGAAGTGCGTGGGTGGTTCCTGTAAAACAGACAGCTTATGCAGTGATCAAGACTTTGTTTGAGCGGGTAGACACGTTCCGTGATACGGTGTTTTACGACATTTCTGCCTGGACTGCTTCTCTGGCCATGAACATTCCGCATGCAGCTCTTAAGGATGTGAAGGGGCTGCAAGGAGATCGCGTGGAAAGTGAAGCAGGTTTTGGGGCTGAGATCGGGACAGGGCAGGTGTTGGCGCAGACCAATCCTGCCCACGTGCCTTTGTCGCAGTACGCTTACTTGATAGAAACAACAGATTTTTACAATTACACCCTGCTGTACGAACTAATGGATAAGGGTGTATCCCTGCGTGTGGCCAACAAACCGTTTTCGTTCAAAGTGGAGGGCCAGGAAAAAGAGTTCCCGGCAGGCACCATCATGGTTCCGGTTATTCAACAAAGAGTGACTCCGGAAGAATTAAACCGAGTGGTAAACCTTGCCCGGTATAAGTACCGAGGCGCAGCTATTAATATATACAATGCAGCCGCGGGACTGAGTGCAGGAGAAACCGATTTGGGAAGCAACAGCTTTCGTTTGATTTCCAAACCGTCTGTAGCCCTTTTGACAGACCGCGGAGCCTCTTTTGGAACAGTAGGTGAATTCTGGCACTTGTTTGACAGCCGCCTGGGAATTCCTGTGTCGTTGATAGAAGCCGAGGCTGTAAGAGACCTTTCCCGCTACAACGTGTTGGTGGTTACCGGAAACATTTCCTTTTCAAAGGCTGCAAAAGAGCGCCTGCAAGAATGGAGTAGTCGCTCGGGCAACACGCTAGTTGCTGTGGGCAACGGGTATCGCTCATTAAATAACCTGGAATTAGCACAAATTAAGGGTGTACCGCGCAAATCGGAAACCTTTGGCCCGGCAGACGGTACGTACGAAAAATCGCAGGGTCAACGCGCCTCATCACGGGTAAATGGTGTGATTTTGGAAGCTGCCCTGGACAACACACACCCCTTGGCTTATGGAATAATCTTACCCACGGTTCCAATGTTTAAAAACAGGGACATGGTTCTAGCCGAGCCGCGCAGCCGTTTTGGAGTGCCTCTGCGCTACACAGACCAACCGTTGCTAAGCGGCTACCTGCAGGACAGGTACCTGAGCAACTACTCCCATACTCCGGCCGTTTTGGCCGCCCGGGGCGTGGTCTATTTTACAGACGACCCTGCATTCCGTGCCTATTGGCATGGCAGTACGCGGCTGTTTTTGAACAGCATCTTCTATAGGGAACTGTTGCCGGCAGGGGTGTTGTGAGTGATGGGTGAGGAGTGATGGGTGAAGGGTGAAGGGTGAAGGGTGAAGGGTGAGAGGTGATGGGGCTATGGTGTGGGGGAGGGGGTGTCGGGGGTTTCTTCTTGTTTTGTTCCTTCTTCCTCTTCTTGTGGAGGTGTATCGTGGATGACTCCGTATTCATCTACGTAAGCCAGCATATCTTCAAAGGTGTCTTTGGGGGCGTCTTTCCTTGCTTCCCTTCTTTTTTCCTTTTCTTTTCGTTTAGCTCTTTTTTGTCTTTCTATCTGTCTTTTACTAAATGCATGTTGTTTTGCCATATGCGTAAGATACGAAAAATAATGCAGGAAGCGATTCACATATTACTTTTTTAGCACAAAATACTCTTTGTAGAAAAATTACTTAGATTTATTTGGCGCTATTAAAATAATTTATACCTTTGTAGAAAATTTACAATTACACAATCTTGGTGAAGACAAAAAGATGAGAGTAAAAATACAAGATATAGCTATCGTTCGTTCGGGGATTTATATGAAAGAGATTCCAAAAGGAGAAGTAGGCTACCTGCAAGTCGGTGATTTTGATAAAGAAATGAACAGGTTCATACTTCCTTCTCCAACATTGGAATTAAATAATAAAACCGAAAGTCATTTGCTTATTGATGGCGATATACTTTTTGCGGCAAAAGGAATTTCGAATTTTAGTACCGTATTTCATGAAGATATGGGGAAGGTGGTAGCCTCATCCTCTTTTTTAGTTATTCAGGTGGGAGATAAAATGTTGATTAACCCGGACTATTTGTGCTGGATATTAAATAGAGAAGATACCCTTTCTTTTCTCAGAGCTAATGCTTTCGCCACTTCCATGCCGTCTGTAAGTAAATCCTTGATGGAAAAATATAAAATAAATGTGCCATCTATACATGTACAGAATAAAATAATAGAGATAGCCGGGCTGCAAGAGAAAGAAAAACATCTTTATGAAGCTATTTTGTGTAAGCGCAATAAGATAATTCAAAGCAAATTAATAGAAATAACAAAAAAATAATAGTTCTTATGAGTAATAAAATAACCCAACAGGACATCAACCGCATTGTTTGGAAAGCGTGTGACACGTTTAGAGGAGTAATTGACCCCAGTCAATACAAAGACTATATTTTAACAATGCTTTTTCTCAAATACGTAAGTGATGTCTATAAGTCAAAACATAACGAATACCTTAATAGGTATGATGGTGATGAAGAACGAGCATCGAGAGCTATGAGACATGAGCGGTTTAATGTTCCCAAAGAGAGTTCTTTTGATTATTTGTATGAAAAACGTAATGAGAATAATATTGGGGAATTGATAAACATTGCTTTAGCCAGCCTGGAAGAGGCTAATCGTGAAAAAATGAGCAGTGAAGACGGTAGTGGGATTTTTCGAAACATAGACTTTAACAGTAGCAATCTGGGCGATAGCAAGGATAAAAACACGCGCCTGAAAAACCTCCTTATTGATTTTTCAGATGAGAAGTTAAACTTTGATCCATCTCATTTAGAAAACAATGATGTAATTGGGGATGCCTACATGTATCTTGTCTCGAATTTTGCAAGCGATGCCGGAAAAAAGGCGGGAGATTTTTTCACTCCGGCAGAAGTATCGTCTTTGCTTGCCAAACTTACAAAAAGCAACCCGGGTGCCCGCATTTGTGACCCTACTTGTGGTTCCGGCTCACTGCTTATCAAAGCAGGACAAGAAGTAGGTAGTGATAATTTCTCTCTTTACGGACAAGAACTAAATGGCAGCACTTGGGCATTGGCCATGATGAATATGTTCCTTCACGGTTTTGATAATGCAACGATTCGCTGGGGGGACACATTGCGTTCACCTAAAGTATTAGAAGGTGATAGCTTAATGAAATTCGATACGGTAGTGGCCAATCCTCCCTTTTCATTGGATAAATGGGGAGCAGACCAGGCTGCACACGATAAATATAACCGTTTCTGGCGTGGAATACCTCCTAAAAGTAGAGGAGACTGGGCCTTCATAAGCCACATGATAGAAATTGCTTATGAAGGAAAAGGTAAAGTTGGGGTAGTTGTTCCACATGGTGTACTATTCCGTGGGGCTAACGAAGGAAAAATAAGGCAAAAAACTATCGAAGAAAATCTATTAGAAGCAGTGATAGGATTACCCGCCAACCTCTTCTACGGAACAGGTATTCCGGCTGCAATAGTAATATTCAATAAAGGGAAAAAGACCAATAATGTGTTATTCATTGATGCCAGTAGCCAATATGAGTCAGGAAAGAGTCAAAACAGACTGCGCTCTGAAGATATTAAACATGTTGTTGATACTTACCGCAGCTTTACCGAGGGGCGCCTGGATGCAGGCATTGTGGAAGATAAGTATGCTTACGTGGCAACGTTGAGGGAAATTGAAGATAATGATTATAACTTAAACATTCCTCGGTACGTAGACACTTTTGAGGAAGAAGAGGAAGTGGATATTCAGGCAGTACAACAAGAGATTGATTCCTTAGAAAAGGAATTAGAGGAAGTACAAGCCAAAATGAAAGTGTATTTAAAAAAGTTAGGGTATTAAACTGATGTCTTATGAAAACAAGGGAAATCTCAGATTTATTTAATCGTTTTGAAGTAGCTGCTGCTGAATACGAAGGTGTCGAATGTTGGAGTGCTCGTGAGTTGCAGCATCTATTGGGATACTCCAAGTGGGAGAATTTTTTTAAAGTTATAAATAAAGCGAAAGAGGCCTGTTTGCATGCAGGAGAAAAGGAGTCTGATCACTTTCCTGACGTCAGGAAGGTGATAGAAGCCGGTAAAGGAGCTCAACATGTAATAGATGATATGCTTCTTACACGCTACGCTTGCTACTTGATTGCGCAGAATGGAGATAGTCGTAAACCGGAAATAGCTTTTGCACAAAATTATTTTGCTGTACAGACCCGCAGAGCAGAAATCATCGAGAAACGATTTTTGGAAACAGAGCGAATAAAGGCCCGAGCCAAATTGCAAGAAACGGAAAAAAATTTATCGGGAGTTTTGTATGAAAGAGGAGTAGACGATAAGGGTTTTGGAATCATTCGTTCAAAGGGAGACCGGGCACTATTTGGGCTAAATACTGCAATGTTAAAAAGAAAAATGGGAGTTCCGGAAAAAAGGCCACTAGCAGATTTTCTTCCTACGGTTAGTATTAAAGCTAAGGATTTTGCAGCTGCCATGACTACAGAAAACATACAACTCAAGGATTTAAACGGACAATCATTCATTGAGAAGGAACATGTAGATAACAACTTGGGTGTACGAAAGATTATGATTGAACGTGGACTAAAACCCGAAGACCTTCCTCCGGCAGAAGATGTGAAAAAAGTAGAAAGACGATTAAAAAGTGAAGAAAAGAGAATAAGAGGGAAGTAATATCATGAATAAAGATAAAATACCGCAAGGATATAAAAATAGTCCTCTGGGGATTATCCCGGAAGATTGGGAGGTGAAACGGCTAAGAGATTGCTGTATTGGAAAAGGTAAATATGGTATTAATGCTCCTGCAATTGAGTACTCTGATAGTTTACCAACTTATTTGAGAATTACCGACATTGATGATGAGGGTAAGTTTATTTCTCATAATAAAAAATCAGTTCGTAATAGTAATACTAATAATTATTTTTTAGAAAAAGGTGATGTTGTTTTTGCAAGAACAGGTGCAACAGTTGGAAAAACATATTTACATGATGAAAAAGATGGTAATTTAGTTTTTGCAGGTTTCTTAATTCGCTTTAAACCTGACGAGAAAATGATACTACCATATTTTTTGAAATTGTTTACAACGACTCATATGTATTGGGATTGGGTAAAAACAATCGTAAGCATCCGATAAAACACATATTGCAGGGGTAGTAAGAGCTTTTTACTTTTGTTTCCAAAGTAAAAGCCATGACACTCGAAGAATTTTATCAACTAGAACAGGACCTTCAGGCCTCCGGACAGAGCAACAAAGAGTATTTGACTTCAAAGGGTATTAATCTTTATACATACTATTACTGGAAACGTAAAGCCAGAGAACAACAAGCAGCAGGTATTTTCTCTCCGGGAGGTTCATTCCTTCCCATCCATATTCAGGGCAGCGGTCTTACATGTAAAGGTGGTCGTAGTAAAAACAAAAACATTCCTCACACTTACGTTCCCCAGGGAGAGATAGAGATAGAACTTCGTACTCCGGCCGGTGCTGAACTGCGTATTCGTGGTTTTCTGGATCCCATTATGGTAAATACCATAATAACATCTTCAGAAGGGGGCCGTCATGTTTAGTCTGAACGACAGCATGCGGTACCATCTTTACAGCGAACCTACCGATATGCGTAAAAGTTTTCATACCCTCAGCGGTCTTGTAACAAACAACATGGGTCGTAATGTTCGTGACGGAGATGTCTTCATATTTGTCAATAAAGCCAGGAATCGGTTAAAATTGCTTCACATGGAACCCGGAGGCCTGGTTATTTATTCAAAACTTCTGGAAGAAGGTCGTTTTCGTGTTCCTTCCCGGGTTGTTCAACACAACTCTATCACCATGCAATGGGTCGACCTGGTTATGATGGTAGAGGGAATCATGATAGATCCCCGCACTCGCTTAAAACGTTTAAAAAGAATCAATTATTAGTTAAAAAAAGGTTAAAATATTTGGTCATGTAAAAACTTGTTACTATCTTTGTATCAAGCAATTAGGACGACAAATGACCTTACGGGACAACCTTTTACAACTCCAAAAATTAACAGAAGAGATCGCTTCTCTTCGCGAGCAGATAGCCGTAAAAGACGCTACTATTTCAAAGCAAGAGTTGGAAATAGACCGTCTTAGGAAAATCATTTTTGGCAAAAAGAGTGAACGGTTCATTCCTATAGATCCTAATGTCCGCCAGTTAGACATCTTTGGTGAAGCACTAAGCCAACAAGAGAAAGCAGCACTGGAGAAAGCGGCAGAGCAAGAACAAGAGCTTATTACAAGAGTAATAAGTGTAAAAAAGCCGCGTACTCCGCGTAAAGACATCTCTTTGGAAGGACTGCGTGTGGAAGAGACTATCATTGATCCTGAAGGCATTAATTTGGAAGATTATGTATGTATAGGTACTGAAGAGACCAGTCGTCTGGCTCTAAGACCTGCTGAGTTCTATATCAAGAAGATTATCCGTAGAAAATATGTCCTCAAGAACCAGGCAGACAAGTTACAGGAAGAAAACAGAACACCTACCGTGCTTATAGCGCCTCTTCCTCCGGCTCCTTTGCATAAATGCATGGCAGATACTACGCTTTTAACAGATATCATCATTCAAAAATACCTTTACCACATACCTTTTCATCGACAGTTGGCCCGGTTTTCAAACCTGGGGGTGCGTATTAGTTCTTCTACCGTGGGAGACTGGTTCTCCCAAAGTTGTGAGTTGCTTAAGCCTCTTTATGATCTTCTCCGACGACGGGTTCTTTCTTCTGACTATATCCAGGTTGATGAAAGTACTCTTCCTGTGATAAACAATGAGAAGCAGCGAGCTGTCAAAGGTTACGTCTGGGCAGTTCACAGTCCGGATACAGCAGAGGTGTTCTTTCATTACGACAGAGGATCGCGTTCCGAACGAACGGCCATGTTGTTGTTGCATGATTTTAAAGGGGCTATTCAGACAGACGGTTATAATGTATACCAAAAGCTGGAACAACTTGAAGGTAAACTGATGCTGGGTTGTTGGGCACATGCACGACGTAAATTTGATGAATCATTGGTAGAAAATAAAAAGTTGGCAACCGAGGCATTGCTTCAAATCCAATCTCTCTATGCCATAGAAAGAGAAGCCGATGAGCAGCAGTTATCACTTGAAAAAAGAAAAGCGTTACGGTACAGCAAAGCGTATCCCATATTGGTAACCTTTGAAAAATGGCTTCATGACAACTACAAATCCTTGCTTCCTCAGAGCCGGACGGCAAAGGCCATAGCTTATACCTACAGTCTTTTTCCACAACTCTCCCGGTATCATCTGGACGGCAGATATAAAATAGACAATAATCTGATAGAAAACGCCATTCGTCCGCTGGCTTTAGGAAGGAAAAACTATCTGTTCTGTGGAAACGGCGATGCTGCCATAAGGGCTTCCATGGTTTACTCTCTTTTGGGTTCCTGTAAAGCAGCCGGTGTGAACCCCGAACAGTGGCTGGAAGATGTTCTTTCCAAAATGTATTTGTACAACACTACCGGAAAAGGCAATCTGGAAGATCTGCTCCCGGTTAATTGGGCAAAATCAAAGGCTGCAAACTACTTGTAAAGTTTTACTACTACTTATACAACTTCAGGTCAACTTCACTCAAATTGGCCTAACTTTTACAAAAATCACACAAACTTGTACAACTACTTAGAAAAGTTAGGTTGGAGTTAGCAATGTTGGACGGGTTTTATCGGATGCTTACTAATAATTCATATAGAATACATCTCTCCTATCCAAAACCGGGAATGCTTCCGGTTGCTGAGCAACCGGTTTTGAGTGCCGAGGCATTCCCTTGTTCTGGATGGAGAAAGCTATATTAATGAGCGTGACGCGCTCAGGGTCCAATATTTATCTAAAAGGGGGATGCTGTTCTTAGCAGAAGACTAAGGAGCAAAAAAATTAGTGCGACGCACTAAGAACTCAAATGCCTGTGTTATATTCAATTGTTGAAAACGTGCCCTAGGGTATGTTTCTAATAACAAGCAACTTATTGGTTGATGTAACGCACGCTTTTTGACAATTATTTGCTTTTAAGAATCACAAATGGGCTACAATAGCAATTTTAGCACACTCCTAAATCAAATCTTGCTCGCCATTCGATGTTTCAAAAACGCAATTACATGTTAATGTAGCACTTAGTGCCTGCCAAGGAAAAAATAGCGCGCTAAATCAGAATGGCGCACCAAACCAGAGATGCACGCCGTCTGATACGCACCTGACAAACCACCTGGCACACGCCACGCCTCACCTATTACCTTTTACCTCTTACACTTGATCGTTGCTCACAAGCCTTTTAGCAAGGCGAGGCTGCAAAAGTGACGGGATGAGAACTGAAATACCATCTCTCAGGATGCAGTTAACTTACTAAAATGGGAATTCATAGTCTTTGGAAATCTCAACAGGCATCCAGGGATATTTATCAGTATCAGTAATAAAGTTTTTCGAAGAATAATTTAATGAACCCCAATACTCAACAGAACTTTCTTCATCAAACTCGGTTTGGAATATTTGCCCATCTAAGTAGTAATGTATTTTGTCGTCTTGTAAATCAAAACTACCCTTAATAACTTCAATTAATCTACCTCGTGCTAAATTGTCTTCTCTAATTAATGCGATCTCTTCAGATATAGAAGAAAGAATATTCTCTAGGTCGGTTTTAATTTCAGCGTAATTTTTTTCTAAAGAGCCTCGGCTAAAGGTAAATCGAATCTTTTTAACAAGATTTGCTTCATCGGGATTTTCTGTGTATGCAGAGGGTGTTACTTCGGTAACACAAATTGCATGTTTTATGATTTGAGGATAATCTATAAGAATGCTATCAGTCCTTAGATTAACTGTCGTACATAAATAACCAAAGAAGTAATTAGAAATCTTGAAAACTGGTGCAGTAAAAGAAAGAATCAATTTTATCCATTGCTCGTTCTTGCTTTGTTTGAATGAAATTTCACACTCTTCAGTATTAAGATCTTTGATTTCTTTATACCATCTTTCATTAGTATTTGTTGGAACTATATTAGGACAATTAATAAAATCATTAAGAGTATTTTCAATTTCTTGTAATGTGTGAATAGAATTCAATTTCACTAACTCAACATCCCCTTTTTTAATTGGCCTAAAATGAGCTAATGAATTTCTCACGTTACTAATTTCATCAAGTTTGTTTTTTATAATGTCTTTTGAACCTGGGAAGTAGTTTTTAAATAGTCTCCAGTATGCGTTTGATGTGATAATTCTGATTAACTCTCCACTTGTAAGATGAAGTAAAGGGCTATTTAACATAAACCCTAAGTATGCGTATTTTTTTTCTTGTGCAAGACGTTTTTTTGCAATAGCACTAATTGTAGAACTTTCAGCATCATCACTTATTATAGATAAATCTTTCCATTTATCTTGATACTCATTTTTCAAAATGACGTAAACAAAAACCCTCAATGAATTTTCAATTCTGAATAAAATATTAAGAGCTTCAAAATACTCAATCTTTAACCATTCACCGGGGATATCGTATAGATTGTCTTTTACATTTTTTGCTTGTTTCCAATTCATGAATTTGTGTTTTTTATTTACTTATTAATAAATCTCATATCAATATGTAACAATGTCATAACCAAAAAATTTTAATCCGCAATTTGAATTACGATTCATTATTGGATATTTATCAGGATAATACTTAGAGACTAATTCTTTTATTGAAGATTTTCCAAAGTACATTAAATTCTCATTACATTTTTCCATTCTTTCTTCTATGGGAGTAACATCATGCAATAAGATCCTAAATGAGTCCTTTATTGTACTGAGTTTGTTGTTTTGTGGGTTCAAAAACCCATGTCTGTTCAAAGGATTACTATTCATCGTATGTAACGAGTCAACAATTTCAATTAGTGAGTGACGGTCAAGTTTCGATATGTTCTTGTTGTTCAATATTTTTTGAACTAAAATAATTCTATCTTTTCTACTATCCCCATATGTTGGTCTCAATTTTAACCATTTTTTAAATTTTGTTTTATATTTCCTAACCTCTAATACCCTTTGATTATCAGTAATTCTACGAAATTGTTTTTCAAGGTATTTATGTGATGGTCTATCTTCGTCTTCATGAAAAAGATAATTAAGAAATGCGTCTAATTCGTGATATTCACTCAACTTTGGAAGAAGTCTATCCGAATCTCTATTATAAATTTTCATTAAGTGATTATATAATAATATATTATCTTGGTAGTCTTTAAAATTACGGACCTTTATTGAACTTTCAGGTAAATTCCAGAGTTTTTTCAATCCAGCTATATTTCCAGCATCATTGTCTGATTGTCTAGCGTTTTTGTTTTTATTTGGTTGCCAGTCACTATTAACATATTTTGATTTATTCCACCATTCAGTAAAAACATTTAGGATATCATGTTTATCTGTAATAGGGAAATATTCACAAATTTCATATCTCTTAAAAAATGCCGTTCCTGTTAAATTTGCAGAAGTAATAAAAACTGAATTATCAATTATGTAAATTTTTGCATGTAATCCTGGAAGTGTTTTAACCTCTCCTTTGTGTAAAAATTGTTTAACCGTTTCTGGATTAAGAAAAGCATCATTCCGAATATCTGTTAATATTTTCACATTCAGATTATTATTACTAATCCAGTTTGTACCCATGATTTTCTTTACAGCAGTCCATTCTCCAATAAAAGGAACAGCAATCCAAATTCGATTTTTTACATTATCAAATTCAGCCCTGATTTTACTTATTAAATTGTCTCCGAAAAGTATCATAGCGTCTTATTTTAATAGTTTACTTATGTTTTTGTAAAATTTAATATTACGAAATCAGGAAAGGATCTCATTAGAAAGGGAAAGGTTCTAAGATTGGGAATATCATTTTACTGTTAGCAAAGAATACATTTCTCCCATCCAGAACCGGGAATGCCCCGGTTGCTGGGCAACCGGATTTGAATGCCGAGGCATTCCCTTGTTCCGGATGGAGAAAGCTATATTAATGAGCGTGACCGCTCAGGATGCAATAATTATTTATAAAAGGGATGCTGTTCTTAGCAGAAGACTAAGGAAGTACAAAAATAGTGCGACGCACTAAGAACTCAAATGCCTGTGTTATATTCTATAACAAGCAACTTATTGGTTAATGTAACCCACGTTTTTTGGCAATTATTTGCTTTCAAGAATCGCAAATGGGGTTACAAAAGCAATTTTGGCGCACTCCCAGATCGGATCTAGCGCGCCATTCAGTTTTTGCAAAAATGCAACTATTTGTTAATGTGGTACTTAGTAATTGCCGAAGGAAAAGTGGCGCGCTAGATCAGAGATGGCGCAGCAAAGCGAAAAAAAAAGGGAATGTTTGCAAAGCTGTAACTGTTTGTCAATGTGGCACTTGGTAATTGCAGAGGAGAAAGTGGCGCGCTAGATCAGAGATGGCGAGCCAAAACGCACCAAAAAAGCACGCCAAAGCACACCAAACTACACCAAGCTACACCAAACTGCGAATTACCCCCACCACCCGCTCCACATCCGCATCACTCAATCCGGCACCGGAGGGCAGGCACAACCCGTCGCGGAATAATCGACCGGACACGCTGTTGTCCCAATCCTGCACGGGCGAGGAAAACTGCACGGCGCTATGGGTATCCTGTCCATGGGGATCTTGCTCAAAACTATAGAACGGAGCCTTGGCAAAGACCGGCTGCAAATGCATAGGTTTCCACAACGGTCTGCTCTCAATGTTTTCTGCCTCCAAAGCCAACCGCACATCCTCTCGAGTAAAGCCCGCAACAGTCGGATCCACCAAAATGCACGTCAACCAATGGTTGGAGTCATAATCTGCAGAAGGATTGGTCAAAAACGAAATGCCGGGA
>Ga0265294_10003514_pt1 | contig 19990 bp, 24 predicted proteins | sample MunlanPumphouse3_FD_192504 | JGI IMG/M metagenome (GOLD analysis project Ga0265294, IMG submission 192504) | Groundwater microbial communities from a municipal landfill in Southern Ontario, Canada - Pumphouse #3 | ecosystem: Environmental > Aquatic > Deep subsurface > Groundwater | place...
GGACACTGCCGCGGGCCGCCCGGAGCGGCCCGTAGCATTGGCGCTACTCCGTCCGTAGACTACCTTCTCCATCGTCTCTCCCCGTGTACCCGCGGCGGGAAAGGTTTTCATACAGGAGTTACGTAGTCCGCAAAAACGGAGGATGAACTACGATGGAAGAAGCGATTCTGACGGAGGAGAGAGGGAGGTTATTCATCCAGCGCATCTTTGCGGCATCGCGCGACCGCGTATGGAAGGCCTGGACCGACCCGGAGCTGATAGTGCAGTGGTGGGGGCCGGCGGACTTTACGGCGCCGGTCATCAAAGTCGAGCTCCGCGAGGGAGGAAGGTACCTGTATGCCATGCGCTCGCCGGAAGGCCAGGAGTTCTGGAGCACGGGCGAGTACCGCGAGATCGTCCCGATGGAGCGGCTTGTCTTCACCGATTCGTTTGCGGACGCGGAGGGCAACGTGGTCCCGGCCTCGACCTACGGGATGAGCGCAGACTGGCCGCGGGAGCTGCTGGTGACGGTGACATTTGAGGAGCACGGCGGCGGGACGAAGGTGACCCTGCGGGAGGCCGGCATCCCGGCGGGCGAGACGCTCGATATGGCCGAGGCCGGCTGGAACGAGTCCCTCGACAAACTCGCAAGGGTCCTGGGAGGAGCAGCGAAGACGCACCTTACCGCGGAGCCGGGAAAACAGGAACTCGTCATCACGCAGATCTTCGATGCGCCGCGAGACCTGGTGTTCAAAGCCTACACGGACCCGGAGCTGGTGCCCCGGTGGTGGGGGCCACGGAGTTACACGACCACGGTCAAGGAGATGGATGCGAGGCCCGGCGGCACCTGGCGCTATGTCCAGCGCGACGCCGGGGGCGAAGAGTACGGGTTTTACGGGGTGTATCACGACGTTACGCCGCCCGAGCGGCTCATCTACACCTTCGAGTTCGAGCCGATGCCGGGCCACGTGGCGCTCGAGACGGTCACCCTGGAAGACCTGAACGGCAGGACAAAGGTGACGGACAGGGTGGTTTACCAGACGGTGGAAGACCGCGACGGAACGCTTCAGTCGGGCATGGAAGAAGGGATGAACGAGACCATGGACCGGTTCGCCGACCTCCTGAAGGATCTCTCGAGGGGATAAACCGAAGCCTGAAGACCCGGCGTGCCGCGGAGCCCGTGAGCGGCAGGAGACTCCTATGGCTGACGTCCTGATCCCCCTCATCCTGCTCGGTATCGCCGTCGCGGGCGCGGCGGTCACGGTGCGCTACCGGAGCGATATGCGTGCCGCCCGGAAACGTATCGAGAGCCCGGGAAGCCGGGTAGCCCGGACAGACTATGGAAGCATCGAATACGCCCGGGTGGGATCCGGGTATCCGGTGCTGGTCGTCCACGGCAACGCGGGTGGGTTCGATCAGGGACTGATGCTCGCCGGCCGGACCATCGACCCGCGGTTCCAGGTCATCGCGCCCTCAAGGTTCGGCTACCCCGGCTCGCCCATGCCGCCGGAGGCGAGCGTCGCCATGCAGGCGGATGCCTTTGCCTCTCTGCTGGACGCCCTCTCCATTGAGCAGGCAGCCGTCGTCGGCTACTCGGCGGGATCCGCATCGGCGATCCGGTTCGCCCTGCGCCACCCGGAGCGTCTCTCGGCGCTCGTCCTTGTCGAGCCCGTTGCGCCGGGGAAGGGCCCGGTCATGCCAGAGCCCATCTTCACCATCTTCTTCAAGAACAACTTCATCTACTGGGCAACGATCACCTATTTCCAGTCGATCGTGGGAGGAGCATGGGCCGGCGTGCCCCGGGGAAAGCGGCTCACCCCAAAAGATAAGGCCGAGGTTGGGATGCTGCTTTCAAGCCTCCTGCCGGTCAGCGCCCGGGTCAACGGAAGTTCTTTTGACATCTACGTCTCAACCCCCGGACTGCTCAACGCCTCGGAGAGCGACTACCCGTTCGGCAGCATCAGGGCTCCCACGCTGGTGGTCAGCGCCGTGGATGATCCGCTGGCGCTCCACGAGAATGCGCGTGCCCTTGAGCGGAGGATCCCGGGCGCTCGCCTCCTTGCCGTATCGGGGGGCGGTCACATGCTTCTTGGGCATGACGAAGAAGTCAGGCAGGGGATCGTGGAGTTCCTATACGACAACGGCATTCCCGGTCCCCGTCGCACTCCACCCTGAAAACGAGAAGGTGAAATGATCATGGCAACAAAGATGGTAACAACGGCAGCCCCGGGCCGCTACGCGCCCGTGAACGGGCTTTCGATGTATTACGAGATCCACGGCGCCCTCACGACGATCGAGTGGACGTTCGGCAGGATGCTGCCGTCTCTGGCCGCGAACCGGCAGGTCATCGCCGTCGAGCAGCAGGCCCACGGCCACACCGCCGATGCCGACCGTCCGCTGACCTACGAGGGGATGGCAGCGGATACCGTCGAACTCCTCCGGCAGATCGGGGTCAAAGAAGCCGACTTCTTCGGCTACAGCATGGGGGCCGCCATTGCCCTCGAGATCGCCGTCCGGCACCCCGACCTCGTGCACAAACTCGTCCTCGCCTCGCCCGCCTACACCAGAGACGGTCTCTACCCCGAGATCTTCGAGGGGATCGAGACCCTCACGCCCGAAGCCTTCACCGGAACTCCGCTCCCGGAAGAATACGCCCGGACGGCGCCGAACCCACAGGACTGGCCCCGGCTCATCGAGAAGGTGAAGCAGCTGGACCGGGAGTTCCGGGGCTGGACGCCAGAGGAGATCCGGTCGATCCGGGCGCCCGTGCTCGTCATCATCGGAGATTCCGACGTCGTCCGCCCCGAACACGCGGTGGAGATGTTCCGGCTGCTCGGCGGCGGCGTGGCGGGCGATCTTGCGGGTCTTCCCCGTTCCCGGCTCGCGGTTCTCCCCGGCACGACCCACGTCACGCTCATCGACCGCACCGGCTGGCTGCTTTCGATGATCCGGGAGTTCCTCGATGCGCCCGTGCCTGAGGGCGGGGGAGCGTGACCGGCGGTCTGGGCGGCGGGGCAGTCCCTCTCCACGGTCGCGTTGTGGGTCCTCATCGTCTGACTACAACAGCACCCAGGAAAGCGTCTTTGCCGTGACCCTCTTTCACGGTGTGGTGAACGTTGCCGAGTTCTCGTTCCCGAACTACGGCTCCCGTTACGACCCGGTCGTCACCGGGCGATCGCGGCAGCGGTCGCGGTCGTCGTGACGGTCCTCTGGGGAGTGGAGACGCTTGCCCGGTGGAGGTATGCCCGGTCGTAGGGTCCCTGCTCACCAGCGGGGCGTAGGAGATGTGAAGCGGGGGCAACCATACTACTTTTCTTCCTCGCCGTAGGTCCCCGAATACGATGGTTTGAGGAGAATCCGCATCCCCTCTATCCAGAGGTCCCGGCTATGGCGCTGATATGCGTAGGCCATCTCGTAGTTCTGAAGGCCGGTGTATAAGGCGGTAAAGAGCAGCGCAAGCGTATGCGCATCGGTCTGGGTGAGGATGTAGTTCCTCTTCTTCTCTTTTTTGATGGCTTCTTCGAAGGTCGCGGTCACGCCGTCGTAGTACTCGCGGAGCGCACGACGTGCGTCGCTATCCCTGTTCGCAAGGGAGAACATCTCAAAGAAGAGCGCACGCCTCTTGGAATAGGCCAGGACGAACCGATCGAAGATCTGGATCATCGTCTCTTCGGTGGTTTTGTTATAGTAAGATTCGAACGTGCACTTCTGGATCTCTGCCTGGATGGAGTTGAGGACCTCTTTTAGTACTGCCGTGAGGAGTCCCTCTTTGTTTGGAAAGTACCAGTAGACCGCACCTTTGGTGACGCCCAGTCTCTTTGCGACGTCGTCGATGGTCATCCGGTCGCAGCCGCGTTCGGCGATCACGTCCATCGCAGTTTCAAGGATGCGGCGTTTTGCATTCTCTTTGTATTCGGGAACTACCTTCGGCATTGATACTATCTTCTTTTGAGCTCGGGATTTAAATGGTCTGCCATCGGTACAAAAAACATTCCGCATGGTATTTATACATTCTAATGGTATGTTTTCTTTAGGGCAGGTATGTTATGTCGGCTGCTCTGAAGACCGAGTGTCTGGTAGTGTGTATGATGGACAACGATATCGAACCTGAAAAATCCGGGCTCAAGCGAAGCGGCCCGAGTAAAATGGCTGCAGGCATGGCGATGCAGCGGGCCCATGAGAGCCAAAAACCCGAGGACGAACGGATCTGCTGCGATCCCTACGCATTCCGGTTCGTAGAGCCGGCAATCCTGCAATATGCCGCAGCCCACCCGAAAGAGGCGCAGCAGAAGTATGATGAGATGGAGGAGCTCTTTCCGGGGCTCGGGAACTCGATCCGGGCGAGGGTGCGCTACTTCGACGATTTCGTCGAGAAGATGTGCGGCGATGGTCTGGAACAGCTCGTCGTACTGGGCGCCGGGTACGATACCCGGGCATACCGGTTAAAAGGGCTTAAAGGGAATGTCCGGGTCTTTGAGGTGGACCACCCCGACACCCAGGCCTTCAAGACCGGGAAGATCCGCGAGATCTTCGGGGCGCTCCCCGATCATGTCGTCTACGTCCTGATCGACTTCGAGTCCGAAGACCTCCGGGACCGGCTCGTCGCGAACGGCTACTCGCCGGCCAAAAAGACGCTCTTCCTCCTGGAGGGCCTGATCATGTACCTCCCCCCGGAAGCGGTCGACGAGACCCTGGCATTCATCCGGAACCATTCGGGACCGGGCAGCGCGATCCTCTTCGACTACTACCCCCTTTCCCTAGTCGACGGCACGGATACGCGGCCGATCGCGGCAAACATCCGTTACTTTACGAGGCAGCAGGGAGAGCCGTTGAAGTCAGGCATTCCGGACGGGGAAGTGGAGGCGTTTCTCGCAGATCGGGGATTTTCGAATGTCCGGAACGTGACCGGCGAGGACTACCGGAGGATGTACTTCCACGGGAAGAACGCGGGCCGGCAGGTCTGCGATCTCCTCTCGTTCGTCTCCGCGGAGGTCCCGATATGATCGCCGCTGCCAGCCTGGGCTGGATCTGTTGTCCTGTCCTGAAGCGGGGCGGAGGGAGATCATGCCGTCAGTGAAGGTCGGCGACCTGACCATGCACTATGAAGTCCATGGCGACGGCATCCCCCTCCTCGTCATCTGGGGAATCGGCGGCGAGATCCCATCACTGATCAGTGAACTTGCGGAACGCACGAGCGGGAACTACCAGGTGATCCATTTCGACAACAGAGGTTCGGGAAGGACCGAAAAGCCGGATATACCTTACTCGATCGAGATGATGGCGGACGATACGGCCGGCCTCATGGACGCCATCGGTATCCGGCGCGCCCACATCCTCGGGATATCGACCGGATCAAGGATTGCGCTGGCGGTTGCGGCCCGGCACCCGGATAAGGTGCGAAGTCTTGTCCTGCACGTAGCCGCCGCACGGTCCCCCGACAGGGAAGATCCAGAAGCGGCTGCGGCATTCGAACGCCTGCGCGTTGCGATGACGCAGCCGGGCTTCGCAGAAACGGTGCTCGCCCACCCTCCTACGGTCGCGTCGTTCGAACGACAGTATGAGGCCCTCAGGTTATTCGACGGCCGTTCGTTGCTCGGACAGATCGGGGTCCCGGTCCTGATCGTAAACGGCACGCGAGATCGTTCGACGCCTGTTGGGTATGTGGAGGAACTCCGTGCGGGGATACCGGGAGCCCGGCTCGTACTCGTAGACAGCCACCATATGTTTGCAAGGATCACACCCGATCTTCTCATTCGACCGGCCCTTGCATTCCTGACAGAGGTTGATGCAAAGCCGGTTCCCTGCATTGGAGGTGACAGCGAATGACCCGGTCGGGTCGAGCACGATCGGGTTCTTACCTCAACCCGGACTTCCTCGCCGGCCGGCCGACCGGCACCTGCTGCTGGGGCTGCGCCAAACGGGACGACTGCCCGATGGAATCCGCAGGAAGGAGGTGCACGAAGGATCATACCGTCTGCGATGCCTGCACCTGGTGGAACGAACGGGGCTGTATCTTCTTCGAGTTCGACCGGAATTTCCTGAGGATGTGACGAGAAGTGCCGACAGTACACGTTAATGGCATCAATGTATTTCGAGGTCCATGGCAAGGGGGAATCGCTTCCGATGATCCGGGGACCGGGTTTTGAGATCTCGCATAGGAGGATAGGAAATGCAAGAATCAAACAATGTTAAAGCAATCGAGATGGGTAAAACGAGTAAAGGCCCGAGTAAAACGGCTGAGACAATAGCCATGGTGAGGGTAGGTGAGTCGAGAAGGCCGGAGGACGAGCGCATCTGTTATGACCCGTATGCCATCCGCTTCATCAGCCAAGAAGTGCTGGCATTTGCGACCTGCAACCCGGAGAAGTATAGGGCATTTTTAGCGCAGAAAGAGCGTCTGGTACCGGGGGCAGGCAACTCGATCGTAGCTCGAGTAAGATATTTCGACGATGTTGTGAATTCCTCCATCGGCGGTGGCCTGGAGCAGCTCGTCATACTCGGGGCCGGGTACGATACCCGGGCCTACCGAATCGAGGGGCTGAACAATGTCAGGATATTCGAGGTTGACCAACCAGCTACGCAAAAAATAAAGGTGGAGAAGATTAAGGAGATTTTCGGATCGCTCCCTGGGCACGTCACGTATGTTCCTGTCGATATCGGCGTCGATAAACTCAGTCAACGGCTCCTGGAAAGCGGCTATGACCTGTCTCGAAAAACCCTCTTTATCGTGGAAGGGCTCTTTATGTACCTCCCGCCGGGAACCGTGGACGAGACGCTATCCTTCATAGCGCATAATTCGGGCAGGAGCGGCGCTATCGTTTTCGATTATATTCCCGAGTCCGTAGTTGACGGCACCTGCGAGCTCGAAGCCGGCAGGAACTGGCAAAAGGGAGTGACGGACGTGGGAGAACCGTTCCTGTTTGGCATAAAGAGGGGGAGCTTGAAACCTTTCTCACACAAAGGGGATTCTCGAACGTTAAGAACGTTACCAGCAAAGATTACAAGAAGGCATATTTCTTCGGAAAAAACGAGGACAGGGAAGTTAATAGCCTTTTATCGTTCGCTTATGCTGTGGTTGAGTAAGATTGCCAACTAAAAGGAGGTATGAGAATGCCTGATGACAGTGTTAAACTCCGGGGGAGTGTACCCCAACGATATGAGGATATCATCGATAGTATGGTTGGTAAAAATCTAAGGCGAACGTCCGGATCGCTGTCCGAACCCGGTCGACAGGGCGGAGATTAACGGCACGGAACGCCCGGCAGCCGGGACTGTCTCGTGCAGGGAGCAATCCTTATATAATAATGACTCAAAGTCAATATTTGACCAATAGTCAATAAATGACGATAGGTCGGAACCGTAGAGACGGTATTACCAGGATCATGACCGCTGGAGACAGGAGAGAACGGAGGAAAGAGCAGCGCCGCACGCAGATCATCGACGCGGCCGAGAGGCTCTTCTACGAAAAGGGTTTCGATGGTGTCACCATGGACGAGATCGCGGATGAGGCCGAGCTCTCCAAGGGTTCGCTCTACGTCTACTTCAAAAACAAGGACTCGCTGTTCTTCGCGATCGTAGCCCGCGTGCACCGGGAATACTTCCAGCAGTTCAAAGAGAGCCTCGACGAGGCCGGGAGCGGCGGCGACCAGATCCGCCGGATGATCCGGCACCTGGTCGAGTTCACCAAGGATCACCGGGAGTACAGCGACATGGCCCGCACGATCGGGCCCCTGATCTGGGCCCGGCTGGATACCGAGTACGATCAGGTGCTTGCGGAGAATTCGATCGAATATAATCAGTGGCTAGATGCGGCCATCCGGAAAGGGATGGAGGACGGGTCGATACGAAAAGACCTCGATCCGATCCTCTTCGGGTTCTACGTCTCGCTCATCAGCATGTCGGTCGTCTCGCCCCTGCCCTCGTGGGACAGGGCATTCGAGATGGCCGGGATCCGCTACGAGGAGTTCGTGGATAACTTCCTGAAATTCATCGAGCCCTCGCTCGACTTCTGCAGAAACCCGGCCCCCTGAAAGAGCACCGTATCGGAAGAAACGGCTGAGACTGCCGGCGCTGCGTGCGCCGGTAAAGACGGCAGATAGACCCACACGGAGAGCGTATGCTCTCGACAAAATCTAGAGAACACGGCCAATATGGCAGGGCAGTTCCTGTCCGGACCGGCCGTAAGAATCGGACAACTCCAATAATACGGAGATTGAAATGGCAACAGATACTGAGAATAACAGGAATGTAAACCCTAAAATCCCCGGCTGTATCCGGAAGATGTCCCGGTGCGAACGGATGTTCTTCATGAGCCCTTCATGCACGGTCATGATGGCGGCGCGGATCGCCGGCACTGTTGACGACGCACGATTACGGCAGGCGCTCGATACAGCCGGCCGAAAGCACCCGCTGCTCCGCGCAAAGGTCGTGTTTGACGAACGACACGAGGCATGGTTCTCGTCTGAGGGAGTTCCCCCGGTCCCGCTGAGCGTTGCTCCCCGGATGTCGGAGCGCCAGTGGCTGGACGAACTGAAAGAAGAAGCACGGGTGCCGTTCGATCTCGCCGCAGGCCCGCTCATCAGATGCGTGCTCCTGCAGTCCCCGGAAGTCTCCGATCTCCTGATCTTCTGCAACCACAGCATCTGCGACGGCATGGCGCTTGCCGACCTTGTCCGGGATCTCCTCTCCCTCTACGAAGACCCGGCACAGAGCGTCCGCGTGCTGGACCCCCCAGACGTCCTGGATCTCCAGAAACCCGGACTATCCCTGCAGGGGCTCATCGGCCGGCTCTTTGCCGGGTCCGCCAACCGGAAGTGGAGAAAGAACCCGTACCGCTTCGGTCCTGAAGAGTATGCCGCCCTGTACCGTGCCTACTGGGAAGACCGGAAGCCCGGCCTCGTCCTGTTCGAGTTCGATCCGGCAGAGTCCGCACGCCTGCTCGCCGTATGCCGCGAGCACGGGGTCACCGTGGGCTCGGCGGTCTCGGCGGCATGTCTTGCGGCTTATACCGATATTGCCGGGGGATTCCCGAAATCCCAGCAGGTACTCATGGTACCTTACGACCTGAGAAAACGGGTAACTCCCCCGATTGGGGATGTCTTCTGCTTCTGTGACAGCGGGCTCAGGTTCCCGTTTGCATACTCTGCAAAGAAATCCTTCTGGAACAATACAGCGGCGTTGCACAACGCCATCCACTCGCGGCTGGAGCGCCTGGACCCGGCCTGCCTCGATATCCCGGATTTCGAGCCGTCCCTCATCGATGCCCTCTCCGCGTTCGGCCCGTTCGTGGACCGGGTACCCGGAGCATATGCCCGCACGGAGACCCTGCAGCGGTTTAGCCGGGATACCGGCAACATCGCCATCTCCTTCAACCGCAACTTCGAGAAGAACATCCCCGGGTTCGTCCCCTCAAACCTCGGGAGGATCGACGCCCCTGACTCACCGGGCGGCCTGCGGCTGGACCGGCTGGTCTTCCTGCCGTCCGCAAGCGAACTCAACCCTCTGGTCCTCGGCGGGATCGGCGCCGGGGGGAGAATAGTCTTCTCCCTGCCGTTCGTCGACCCGCCCGCAACAACCGGGATCTCCCCAGAACCGGAGATGATCCGGATCCGGAACCGGGCGCTGGAGTATCTTGGATTTCCGGAGAAGGTGCACCCAGGGGCAACGGAGTGATGCGAACCCTGTGGAAGATGAGAGTTGGAACTCTGAATGAAGGAGAAGCAAGTGCATGAAGACACCATCGGCATGACGACCCGACCGCAACCGTGTCGTCGTCCATTCGCCCTGCTCTCACCCTGACGGCCGGCCGGATGACGAAAATGCGCGGATATGGAAGAGGTGATGACCCTGTGCTGTCCGGTCGCCGCATCAGCGCAGACGTGGGAGTGCCGGATCGCGTCGCGGGGGTTATTGATGGGCTGATTGAGTTTTATGGGGTCTTACCGCCTACACTGATGCATCCAGGTGAAGAACATGAGTCCCGGTAAGGAAGATTCAGATGAGTTTGCCTACCTCGTTCAGGCGGCCTGCAGGCTCGGCGCCGCCGAGGCAAAGGTGATCCCCGCATCGGAAATCATTGTCGAGAACCGCGTCCCGCTCAAATGCCGGGCCGGCTGTATCGGGTACGGGAAGAAACTGACCTGCCCGCCCTACGTGCCGACCCCGGACGAGTTCCGGAAGATCCTGTCGGAGTACCGCTTCGCCCTGCTCGTGAAGTTCGTCTCCCCGGCAGAGGCCGATCCCGACGTCATCTGTTCAATCTACCGGTACTGGCTCGACCCCGGTACCCCTGCCGACAAAAAAGAGCAGGCGACGCAGTTCTGGAAAGACCATTTCAACGGCACCGGGGCGTTCGCCCCACTGATGCTCGAACTGGAGCGGATCGCCTTCAACGCCGGCAACCCCTTCGCACTTGCCTTCATCAACGGCTCGTGCCGGCTCTGCGAGACGTGCAACGTGAAGGCCGGCGTCTGTCTCCATCCCACGCAGGCCCGGATACCCGAGCACGCGGTGGGCGTCAACATGGTGAAGACGGCGGAGAAGGCGGTGATGCCGATCCGGTTCCCGGTGCAGGGACACCCGGAGCTGATGGCGCTCCTGCTGATCGACTGAGACGATGAACGCACGGATCGCCCTCCAAAACAGGTCGATCGAGGATCGCTGCATTCCTGGCAGAGATTGGTGCGAAGCCGGCTCTCCAGTTAACTGCGCATAAAACCGCCGACGACAAGATCGACAGCGTTATGGGATGCCTGAGAGATATGAGCGATTGTTTGCAGGATCTGGGAAGTGCATGATGGCAGTTGACGATTCGATGATTCAGGACAATGTTTTACTCATGAAGAAGAGACGCGTAGGAAGCCTTACTGCCGAAGGTGTCGCCCTTATGAGGGCGGGAGAAGCGGGAAAACCTGCCGATGAGCGGATCTGCTACGATCCCCTTGCGAAATTTTTCATCCGCCCGGAACTGATTAAGAAGTTCCTCAGTCTTCCTAAAGACGAACTGGAGAGAAAACGGGTTGAAGTCGATCAGGTCCTGCCCGGACACCGGAACTCGATCTTAACAAGGGTCCGTTACTTCGATGATTTCATGCAGGGAAAGATTGCCGACGGCATGTCGCAGTTCGTACTCCTCGGCGCCGGCTATGACTCCCGTCCCTACAGGCTGGAGGGTATCGGCGAAGCAAAAGTCTTCGAAATCGACCTGGAAGAGACGCAGGCTACCAAAAAGAGTATCATTCAGAAGGCATTCGGTAAACTTCCTTCCCATGTCTCTTACCTGCCCCTCGACATTACCGCCGCGGATCTGTACTCCTCGCTGGTAAAATCCGGATTTGACGGATCAAAACCCACGTTGTTCATCATGGAAGGTCTCCTCTGCTACCTGCCCCCGGAGATTGTCCGGCAGTTGCTGTGTAGTATCGGTCAAAATGCGGCTCCCGGAAGCAGCGTACTCTTCGATACCATTCCGCAATCCCTGATTGACGGCACCAATCCTTCACCCGTGGCAGAGCGTCTCCGGCAGCACGTGATGAGTATGGATGAACCGTTCCTCTTCGGGATCAGGGACGGAGAAGAAGAGCGGTACCTGACGGATCTTGGATTCTCAAACGCCAGGGCAGTTACCGATCGTGAGTACATGAACAAATTGTTCTCCGGGAAAACGCCTGAGAAGCAAACTACCGGCCTTCTGGTCTTCTGCTCCGCCGAGGTGCCGAATGAGCGTTCGGGCACCGGATCCGGCAAAGAATGACCGGTTCCGGTCGAACGCTATCCGGATCCCGCTTGAACCCGGTTTTTCCCGCCGGCAGGGCGACTGGCACCTGATGTGGGGCTGTGCCGGGCAGGACAACTGCCCGTTCTTTGAGACCGGCGGAGACCTGCTGAAGATGTGAGGCGGAGTTCTGGCATTATGTTATTGCAGTCCGCATCGCCAGTCGTTGTCGAGAACCATGTCCCGCTCAGATGCCGGGGAGCGACCGGATGCGTTGCAGCAACCAACCGGCACGCTTAATGGACTATAAACCAAAACCCCCATCATATTTCTCTCACACATGATCCTTCCCTGACTGCCGCAGAGTGACCGCCCCATGGCCCTGACAGAGAAAGACCGGCTCAGCGTATTCGCCATCGCACTCAGTGCTTTCATGGGAACGGCGGCCATGAGCAGCATCAACATCGCCCTTCCCCTTATCATGCAGGAGTTCGATTCGACGCTGGGGGTGGTCTCCTGGGTGCTGAACGGGTACATGCTCGTCCTTGCCGGCTTTTGCGTCATCATCGGGAGGCTTGCGGATACTCGCGGCCTGAAACGCACCTTCCTCGAAGGCACTCTCCTCTTTTCGATCGCATCGCTCCTCTGCTTCCTCGCATGGGACATCCAGGCCCTGATTCTGGCCCGGGTCCTGCAGGCCCTCGGAGCCGCAATGTTCGTCGCCAGCGGCCCGGCGCTTATCTCCGCCACCATCGTCGGGTCGGGCAGGGCGATCGGGCAGTCGTGGGTCACCTCGGCCTCCCTCTTCGGTGCCGCTGCTGGCATCGGGGCCGGAGGGCTCATCAGCGGCCTTGTCGGCTGGCGCCCCCTGTTCGTCATCATGATCGTCCTGGGTGCCGGCGTGTACCTGCTCGGCAGGATATGCCTCGCCGGTGCAGCACCCCGGCCAGGGTCGGCATCGTTTGATTATACCTGCTCGGCCCTGCTCTTCTGCACCCTGACCGCTCTCCTTGCCGGCCTGTCGCTGGACTACCACCCGGGCGTTTCGGATACGATACCCCGGATCCTGTACGGGTCCGCAATCCTGTGCGCTGCCGCGTTCATCCTGAACGTTCGCCGGGTGCAGGACCCGGTCATCAGCCTCGCCCTCTTCCGCAACCGGCATTTCTCTGCCGGCCTTGCCTCATCCTTCCTCATGCACATCATTTTCGGCGGCATCACGTTCCTCCTGCCGTTCATTCTCATCATGGGCCCGCACCAGTCGGTGGTTACCACGGGCATCATCCTGATGACGGCCGCAGTTGCCGCCATACTCGTTGCGCCGGTTGCAGGATATCTCGCCGACCGATACGGTTCGCGGCCGGTCTGCATTGCGGCAATGATTTTTACGGGCTGTACACTCTGTGGCTTCGTCGAGGTTTTGCACGGATCCCTCCTGCACGGGATCGGTCTCATCGTACTCTTGCGCATCGCCCTTGCCCTCTATTCTGCCCCGGCCACGACCCTCATTCTCGACAACTGCCCGAAAGACCGGGTAGGAAGCGGATCGGGGATCCTGCTGACCGGCCGGTATGCGGCATACACGATCGGGATCGCCCTCTTCCTCCTGGTCTTCGAGTCCGTGGTCTACGGTGCAGGCCTGCCGGATGACGGAAGCCTTATCGTCCCGCGGCTTACCCCGGCACTCATGAAGAGCGGCTACGATGCCACGTTCCTGTTTGCCGCCGCCCTCACCGTTCCGGCATTGATCTGCAGTTATTTCGCACACGGCCGGCGAAATGAGGCGCAGGATTCGGGTCTGGTGCCGGCGGCTGATCGAGCCTGCGATCCCGGGTTCTGATCGGGTCTCTCTCCGGGCAATAGTTCGCCTGCCATCCAGGGTACCCGGGTTCACCCCTGCCTCGACGGCATGGGTATAATCCAACGGCAGCAGGCGCCTTTCGTCCGTGCGATGAGAAGACACAGGGCAGGAGGAGCGGGCAGCGGTCCGGGGCGGTCCGGCAGGCCCTTATCAGCGCCCATAAGAGACCCGCGAAAGATTTAAAGAGGGCAATCGTCCATTGGCTCCCCATGGTAGACCTAAGTTTGTCGAAGAGGAGCTTAATCGTCGGGATCATTTTCATCTTCTGCCTGGCGATCTTTGTATCGGGCTGCACTTCACGGGCCGCTGCCGAGAGTCAACCGGCAGCATCGACAACGATCGCGGAAGAGACACAACCGCCGCCGACTTCCCTCCCCGCAACGGCACCTACGGATACACCGACCACCGTGCCGACCACGAAACCGACAACCCAAAAACCGACGCCGACGTCCTGCGAAGTATGCAGTTGCTCGGGTGACCGCTACAACTGTGGCGACTTCAAGACTCAGAGTGAAGCGCAAGCATGCTATGACTACTGCCGGTCGAAAGGACTTGGCGATGTTCACAAACTTGACGCCGACGAGGACGGTATCACCTGCGAGAGCCTGAAGTAGACGGTGAGGCAAACAAGAATGCAATGCCGGAACTGTGGCTTCGAGGACGAGGGGAAGTGCTGCAGCAATCCGCCGGACCCGGGGGAGGAACGTTCTCCCGGCACAGGGCCCGGGGTATAAAACGTGTCCTGCATGCAACTCCAACCCCTTATCGAAGGCTGCCGGCAAGGGGTTTTTGGCATCTAAAGATGCGTAATCGTGCCCAACGTGCGGAGCGGTTTTCACGCCATCAACAATACCTCCAAACTCTCGCGTATTTCGGATACATCAAACCCCGTCTGGAGCGACTACGGCAATCAGGTGAACGCCATCGATGATCCTCGAACCATTCAACCCGAAAAGGCATTCCGTTGAGAAGGTTGCCGGTCTCATCTACGACACCGAGCCGACGTATTTTCCGCTCGTCTTCGGAAGGGACCGCGCAAAAGCCCTTCCGCAGGTCGAAAAACTGGTTTTAGCAGGCGGCAACGCCTTCGGGCACGAGAACATCACCTGTGCTGTCCGGGAAGGCAAAGTCGCCGGGGTCCTGGTCATGCAGACGCCTCACTCGCCGGGGCTTGCGGAAGAATTTTCTGTCATCGCCCGTGCAGCCGGCCTCGCCACCGCCGCCAGGTTCCTTCTCGCCGAGTGGCTGATCTTTGCACCAGACTACCTGAAGAGAGTTCCGGAACCCGGATACTACATCTCCAGCCTCTCGGTCATCCCGGCCGAGAGGGGCCGGGGGGTCGGCGCGGCTTTGCTGGATGACGCCGTCCGGAAGGTCCGGTCCCGCGGGGGCGAAACGATAGCCCTGAACATAATCGCCCCCAACCCGGCAGCGGTGCGGTTGTATGAGAGAGCAGGGTTTCGTACCGTATCCACTCACAGGGCGCGGGTGCCGTTTCAGATCCTCAATGTCCTGACCATGGTCTACGATACGGGAAAGACGGGTCCGTAGAGCCCTGCCGGGAACGGTTCGATAATCAGATACCCATCGACGACAGAGAGGATGCGCATGGAAGCGAACGAGCACGAGATCTACCCGATGATGCTCTTCCCCACGTTCGAGGTCCGGGATATCGAGGCGTCCGTGGACTGGTACACCCGGGTCCTGGGCTTCTCCCCGGTCTACCGGATGCAGGACCCCGAGAAGAGAACGCACCTTGCCCATCTCCGGCGGTTGAAGCACCAGGACATCCTGCTCGTGCCCCGAAAAGAGAATTGTGCGGATCCAGGCCTTGGTGTCACCGTCACGCTCGCGTTCTCCGATGATCCGGGGGATAAGATCTCCGCTCTCAGCGCCTTTGCCGAACGGATAGCGCGAGAAGGGGCCGTCATTGAAGGCCCGGTGGACCGGCCCTGGAACACCCGCGACGTCGTGGTCCGCGACCCCGACGGCTACCGCCTGGTATTCACCACGCCGGACTTTGCACGCATGCGGGACTTCGAGACGACCATGCGGGGCGTCCAGAAAGACCTCGCGAAGTAACGAAGATTCCAGGCAGGAACGCAAGTCCCGAGCGTTCCGGACAGAAGCGTCAGGGTGCCGGCACGAGCCGGTAGACCCGCCCCGTCTCTCCGGACGGCCCCTGGTTCTTTGAAGTCAGGACGTAGAGTTCATGCTCCGCATCCTCCCCGAATGCGAGGATGTAGGCTCCGATGGTCCGGCTCCCGGCCACCTCTATCTCCGCAAACTCCCACATATCTCCGGGGTTCTCCGGCGGCGTTGCAGCGAAGATGATGCCGTTTTCCTCAGCACCTGCCCGGTTCCATTCGCCGAAGATGTAGCGCCCGACGAGCGCAGGGATTTTACTGCCGCGGTAGACGTATCCGCCGATAACGACCTCGCCGATGCCGCCGGGCTGGCCGGCGTTCGGGTACTCGATGATCGCGGGAACGAGAGGCTCGCCCCGCCGCCCGGTCCGGGGCACGTCTTGTGGCGACTCATAGGGGTTAGTGGGGTCGAAGGCGTGGTTGCCCTCCTTGAGGTTCCACCCGTGGTTGCCGCCCGGCTCGATGATCTTTACCGACTCCCAGAGGTGCTGCCCGGCATCGCCGGCAAACAGGCGGTGCCCGCCTCCGGCGTCAAACGTCGTGCGCCAGGGGTTGCGGAGGCCATAGGCGTAGATCTCGTCCCGCCCGTCTCTGCCGACAAATGGGTTGTCTTCCGGGATCCCGTAGGGTTCGGGGCCGTCGATATCGATCCGGAGGATGCTGCCGAGCAGCGTGGTGACGTCCTGCCCGTTTCCTCCCGGCGGATGGCCTTTACCGACGTCGCGGGCTCCGCCGCCGTCGCCGAGCGGGATATAGAGGCAGCCGTCGGGACCGAAGACGATCGAGCCGCCGTTGTGGTTGGACTGCGGCTCATCGACCTCCAGGACCACTCGCTCGGAGCCGGGGTCCGCCCGGTTGGGGTCGTCTGCCGAGACCGTAAACTCCGATACCCGGCTGGTGTGGTCCCAGCCCCCGGGCGCCCCGGCTCTCAGCGGGGCGCTGTAGTAGACGAAGAACCTGCCGTTCTCCGCGAACATTGGATGAAACGCAAGACCGAGCAGTCCGCGCTCGTCGTAACCGGGGCGCAACCCAACAAGCCGGCCGGTGAGGTCGAGGAACGGCCGGTCCAGCAGACGACCGTCGGCGTCGATGGTCCGGATGACACCGACCTGGTCCGCGACGAAGAGCCGCCCGGTCCCGTCGCCGGGAGATGCGAGCGCGACGGGCGCGGTGAACCCCGTGGCGACCGGCGTGAGGCCCACCTGTTCCAGGGTTGCCGTTCCGGGCTTTTCTTGATTGATAATCCCACCTCTACCGGGGAATGGATAGGGTGGAAGTACTTAAAGGTACCCGGGCGGCGCTCGCCGCCTCATCCTGGTCACACCGATCTGGATATCTCCCGGGACGGTGCATCCATAAATGAATGACAATCAGGGGAAGTTCTTCAGATTTTGTCGTAAACATTCTCCCGCTTCCCGACCTTGAGCACGTACACAATCAGGGTCTTCTTTCTTAAGTCCAGAATGACGCGGTAATTCCCCACCAGCAGTTTGAAGTAAGGGGATCCTCGTAGCGGGTGCAGGCGATCCAGAGGGTTGGAACGGGTTCTCTCGACGGCTGCAACGATCCTCGCAGCAGTTTCGCGGGGAAGTTGTTTCAGGTTTTTAAGGGCTTTTTCGGTCCAGATCACCGTGTAAGGCATTCAATCGATCCCCAGTTTTAGTTTCAACTCCTCCGTTGTGTAGACCTTTCCGGCCTTAATATCCGCAATTGCCTCTTCGATATCACGGATATCTTCATCCGTCAGTTCCTCGGCAGCTTCCTCCAGGGCGTCCCGGGTGAGACGGTCGATCACTTCGTTGTACGTCTCCCGGGGGTAGTTTTTCAATTTATCCAGCCTCCCCTTCACTTCCGGGGTCACCTTGATCGTTGCTTCCACAGCCATACACCACAATACACCGTAGGGTAACATCAATCTTTCCAGCCGGAACAGAACCCGGCACCGCTATGATGCGAAGTCCACCTTCGGCCGGGTCAAGAATACGCAGAGGATTTTATATTATCCAGCGGGATTTGAATGAACGGCCTCTGCTGTGCCCGATATCCGTATTCACCGCTTTTCCGCGACCGGCTTGTTTCAACAGGCTTTTATAGGCTCCGTATGATGTAAGTATGTGAGACGACGAGAATACGCCATTCCTGAAAGCAGGATTTGCGAAACCGAGATGGGCCCGCTGGAATACGCGATCGTCGGCGAAGGACCGTACATCCTGTGCTTCCACGGCGGCCCGGGAGGGTACGACCAGAGCGTGTTGAACTTCGACATGTTTGCGGATGCAGGTTTTTCGCTGATCTGCGTATCCCGGCCCGGGTATCTGGGAACTCCGCTCTCGACCGGGAAGACCATTCCCGAACAGGCGGATGCCGCAGCGTTGCTCCTGGACGCACTGGGGATCGATAAGGTCTATGCGATAGGGGCTTCTGCAGGCGGTCCGCCAACGTACGAGTTTGCAATCCGGCATCCGGAGAGGACGAACGCGATCGTCGTCATCGACGGCGTCAGCAGAACGTACTCCATGCCAGATCAGGCAGGCAGCATTCAGCAGGCGCTCTTCCTCTCCGATCCGGGCCTGAAATTCACTTTGATGGTTGGAGACCTCTTCCCCAGGTCCGTTGTGGCGGAGATTATCAGGACGGAAGGCAGACTGCCAAAAGAGGAACTGAAGGCGCGAATCAGCCACATCATGAGCGACAAGAAAAAGGTGGATTACGTCCTGAAACTCTTCCACACCATGTACCCCTACAGCCAGAGAAAGGAGGGGACCGAGAACGACCTCCAAAACTACTCCCGGATCACCGAGCTGCCCGTAGACCGGATCACGGCTCCCGCCCTTATCATACACGGAACCGCAGATGCGGACGTGGACTTCGGCGACGGGCTCTACGCAGCAGGTGCAATTAGGGGTGCAGAACATTTCTGGGTGGAAAAGGGCACTCACCTCTGTTTCTGGGTATCGCCGGAGGCCGAAGAAGCGCAACGGACCGCGATTGATTTTCTCAAAAGGCATCAATAATTTTTCAGGGGCTTCCGTTACCTCCGGGGGAATCGTCGGTGAGGCGACGGCACGGGCTCCCGTCGAGGTCTGGACTGAGGATCATCCCGGAGATCTCTTCGCCTTCATCTCCTTCGCCCGGCCGATGAGGTATTCCAGTTCCACAAATACCCCAAAACTCCCGCAGGCACCCCTGCTGCATGCCTCGTTGTGCAGCCTCCAGCACTCCTGTTCGATGCTGTTGAGGTCGTCCATCGTATAGGTGTGATAACGGGCGAGGATATCTCCGTACTCCTGGGTGAACGTAGCGATCTCCGCCAGGAGATCCATCCTGTCCGGCGACCGCGTTCTTCCGGAAGTGGTGTGTTCCATGACGCATGCTCTTTCACCACGCGGAGAGTTATCCTTTCCGAAACGATGTGGTAACAGTGATATCCGCCTGGCGGAGTAGAAAACGGGATCCGCTTCGAAGACGGCACCGGTCAATCCCGGTTGATCCGTGAGAAGAATCCCTTCAGGCTTCCCGCAATGACGAAGGCCACTCCCTGCACCCATACCGTAAAGAAGTCCAGAGCGACGGAGAGCAGCGTCTCTTCCGGGAACATATGAGTACGCACGTTCCGGAGCGAAAAATACGCAAGCAGCATCCATACAGTTGCAACGAGCCCCTGGCCGGCCGCCGAGATCCAGAGCCCGAGAGTGGCGAAGACCAGGGCCATACTGTAGCCGAGGAGACTCGTAAAAAGCGCCGAGAAGAAGTTCAGGACAACGCCGCGCGACAGTACGTCGCGGAGCTGCGGCAGGAGCATGACCGCGAAGAGTATCGTGATGCCGGTTATTGCAAAGTCCTGCCAGCTCGTTTTGATCACTTCAGCCCGTGCACGCGCGGTGCAGCGTAGAGATATCGACCTATAACCATATCAGTTCACCATATTCGCGGTCGGGTGCGCGGCGTTTCCCCGATCTTTCGTCCCCGTTCAGAGCACCGCCGTCTTCAGGTAGTCGTTCTCCGCGGCGATCGCCCGTTCCTGCCAGTCGGCGGCAAGTCCTGCATACTCATTGAACTGCGGCGAGACAAAAAGCCCGGTGCCGCCGTTTTCAAGTGTCCAGACCTCTCTTCCAGGGGTGAACGTCTTGTTGATCTCATTCTCCACCGCGTGATAGACGATCGTGTCGATCTGCTTGACCACCGACGCGGCGACGAGGTTCGGGGCGAGGTAGGACTGGTCGGTATCCTCGCCGATGAGGTAGACGTCCCCGGTCTCCCGGGCGGCATCGACGATTCCGGTGACCGAGG
>Ga0265294_10003515_pt1 | contig 19984 bp, 36 predicted proteins | sample MunlanPumphouse3_FD_192504 | JGI IMG/M metagenome (GOLD analysis project Ga0265294, IMG submission 192504) | Groundwater microbial communities from a municipal landfill in Southern Ontario, Canada - Pumphouse #3 | ecosystem: Environmental > Aquatic > Deep subsurface > Groundwater | place...
CAGATTATTGTAAAGATTTTGTTTGTAAGTTAGGGGATTGTCGAGATTCCTGTTGCCAAGGGTGGACCGTTACTATACCTCAAGAACAATACTATAAATTACACGGTTTAGACTGTAAAAAAAGCGTAAAAGATAAAATAGATAGAACATTTAAACCGCTATTGAATCCTACTCCGGAAAGGTATGCTGAAATCATTCATAATTATCAAGGGGACTGTCCTTTACATAAAGATGATGGTAAATGCTTGCTGCATGAAACTTGTGGAGAAGATGCTTTACCTTGGGTATGTCGATATTATCCGAGAGGGCCTAGAATTGATTATGCAAATGAGGCATCTTGTTCGAACAGTTGTGAAAAGACTCTAGAATTATTATTTTCGAACGATAATAAAATATCTTTTGAACTAAAAGAACTAAAATTTTTATTACAACCAGTAAAATTAATTCCGTCTGAAGAACAAAGGGAAGAATATTCAAAAATACGAGATGACATTTTTAAAATTTTAACTGATAGAAGTTCAGCTATATATATAAGGATTATTGATGTGTATTTATTTCTTCAAAATAATGTACATGAAGATAATTCTTTAAGTCATGAAGATTCTCATATTTATAGTTTTATTAGAGAGATTAATGATGCTATAAATTATCCTAGACTTAATAACTTGTTAGATAAATCTCTAGAGATTTATGAAGAAGATAGTTTTAAAACTCTTTTTGAAGCCAAAAGAATATTCTTTAATAACCATTATAATAATTGGGAAAACATGTTTGAAAAAATGCTGATGAATGATATGTTTTTTAAACAATATCCTTATCAAAAGAATATGAGTAAAGAGGAGAGTGCTTTTGCTTTAGTAGCTACATATATTATTCTTAGAGTCATAGTGATATCTTTGATAGATCTAGATTCAACAAAAGAGGACTTGATTGACATACTTTCAACAGCTTATACAGTTATATCCCATTCAGGCTTCGATAAACAAGTAGCGGCTAAATTAAAGAGTTTACACCAAAAGAAATGGAATATTTTTTCTTTATTAGCCCAAATATCGTAAAAGTTTCTTAATATCGAATAATAACACTTGCTTTTTTTTAAATTTAATGTATTATTAATAGTGGCGATATAAATGTTAATAAATTTTTTCAGGATACAATCAGTTACCTCAAATAATTATTAAGCAATTTGTAAAAGTCAATATTATATAAGGAGGTAACACACATGACTGGTAAAGTTAAATGGTTCAATTCTGAAAAAGGTTTTGGATTTATTACTACAGAAGAAGGCAAAGACATTTTTGCACATTATTCTCAAATTCAAAAAAACGGATTCAAGACTTTAGAAGAAGGCGAAGCTGTAAGCTTTGATGTTGTTGAAGGACAAAAAGGCCCTCAAGCATCTAATATCGTAAGTTTATAATTCAAACTAATAAAATACTAAGCGAAGATTAAATCTTCGCTTATATTTTTTTTTGTTTTTTTTAAATATTTTGTAAAAAAGCATAAATATTGCTGATTTCAGAAAAAAATCCTTGCATAAATATTTAAAATTTGATATCATAGTAAAGCCTATGGAAAATAGGAAGGCAGAGATTTGTGAGGTTGCTGACACACACATAGCCGTTGTTATGAGGTTATTTTAGAGGTCAGGGAATTTGCAATGAGCCTGTATATAAGCTGAATTATATGCAAAGGAGGAGCTTTAAATGGCTACAAATCAAGTTATTAGAATTAGATTGAAATCTTATGATCACAGATTATTAGATCAATCAGCTAAAAGAATCGTTGAAACAGCGAAGAAGACAGGGGCTAAGGTGAGCGGGCCAATCCCACTACCTACAGAAAAAGAAATTTTTACTATTTTAAGAAGCCCACATGTTAACAAGGATTCACGTGAACAGTTCGAAAGAAGAACTCATAAAAGATTAATCGACATCGTGAACCCTACGCCTAAAACAATTGATTCATTAATGCACTTAGATTTACCATCTGGTGTAGATATCGTCTTGAAGTAAGAAAATATTAAATAGGAGGTGTACTCATGGCAAAAGGTATCTTAGGAAGAAAAGTAGGAATGACTCAAGTATTTGACGAAAACGGAAAAATGATTCCTGTTACAGTAATTTCGGTGGAACCGAATGTTGTATTGCAAAAGAAAACTATTGAAACTGATGGTTACAATTCAGTTCAATTAGGTTTTATGGAAAAAAGAGCTAATTTAATTAATAAGCCTTTAACCGGACATTTTGAAAAAGCAAACACAACACCTAAGCGCTACATTAAAGAAATACGTCTTCAAGGAATGGAAGAGTATGAAGTAGGCCAAGAGGTAAAATGTGATATATTTACCGCTGGTGATTATGTAGACGTAACTGGAACATCAAAAGGGAAAGGTTATCAAGGTGTGATTAAACGTCACAACCAACATACTGGACCTATGGCACACGGATCTAAATATCATCGCGGTGTTGGATCAATGGGTGTTATTGCCCCTAACCGTATTAGAAAAGGCAAGAACATGCCAGGAAGAATGGGACATGACACTGTTACTATTCAAAACTTAGTTGTGGTTCGTGCTGATGCAGAAAAGAACATTTTACTTGTTAAAGGTAATGTTCCAGGACCAAACAAATCATTAGTTGTTGTAAAAAACGCATTTAAAAAACAAAATTAATTAATATTATTCGGAAGGAGGAAAAGCTATGCCTAAATTAGCAATGTTAAACCAACAAGGTGAATCAATTGGCAGTCTAAATTTAAAAGACGAAGTATTCGCAGTTGAAAATAACAATCAAGTTATCTACGACGTAATTAAACAACAAAGAGCAGCAATGCGTCAAGGTACTGTTTTGACAAAGAACAGAGCTGCAGTTAGTGGCGGTGGGAAGAAACCTTATCGTCAAAAAGGAACTGGACATGCTCGTCAAGGGACTATCAGAGCGCCTCATTATGTAGGCGGTGGTGTTGTATTTGGACCAAGCCCAAGAGATTATAGATATAAGGTAAATAAGAAAGTACGTCGCTTAGCTTTAAGAATTGCTTTATCTGAAAAGTTAAGAGGAAATAATTTAATCGCAGTAGATTCTATAGTTTTACCATCACATAAAACTAAAGATATGGTTACTGTACTTACAAATTTAAAAGTTGAAGGTAAGATTATGGTAATCTTAGGAGAAGTTTCTGATATGGTTAATATCGCATCAAGAAACTTACCGAATGTTCAAACAGTGCTTTATAATCACGTAAGTGTTTATGACATATTGAACGCTAACCAATTAATTTTAACCAAAGAAGCTTTAGAGAAAATCGAGGAGGCATTAAGTTAATATGGATAAATTTGAAATTGTAAAACGCCCGCTCGTTTCTGAAAAATCAACAAAATTAGCTGAAGAAAGAAAGTACACTTTCGAAGTTGATAAAAGAGCAAATAAAATTCAAATTAAAGAAGCTATCGAAGCTATCTTTAATGTAAAAGTAGAAAAAGTAAATGTCATTAACAGCAAGCCAAAAGCAAAAAGAGTAGGTCAATACTCTGGTTTTACAGCCGCTGTTACAAAAGCGATTGTGACTCTTGAAAAAGGTCATAAGATTGACATTTATACAGCGTAATGGGGAGGAGTTAAATAATGGCTATTATTAAGTTTAAACCACAAACGAATGGTTTAAGAAACATGTCAAAACTAGACTATAGTGAAATTACTAAGACTAAGCCAGAAAAATCTCTTGTTACCACTTTAAAGAAAAATGGTGGTAGAAACAATCAAGGGAAAATAACAGTCCGCCATCAAGCAGGGGGAGCTAAGAGAAAATACCGTATCATTGATTTCAAAAGAAACAAAGATGGTATTATCGGAAATGTAGCAGCGATTGAGTATGATCCAAACAGAACAGCAAATATCGCTTTAATCAACTATGCAGATGGTGAAAAACGTTACATCCTCGCTCCTAAAGGTTTAGAAGTTGGTATGACAGTTGAATCAGGAAAAGACGCAGATATCGTTATCGGTAACGCTAAAGAAATCAAGGATATTCCTGTTGGTACAGTTATTCATAATATTGAATTATATCCTGGTAAAGGTGGCCAATTAATTAGAGCTGCTGGAACTAGTGCACAAATCTTAGGTAGAGAAGAAAAATACGTATTAATCAGATTAAAATCTGGAGAAGTTAGAAGAATTTTAGCAAAATGCCGTGCTACAATCGGTGAAGTTGGTAATGAATATTACTCACTTGTAAACCTTGGAAAAGCCGGAAGAAAAAGACACATGGGAATCAAACCTACAGTTAGAGGTTCTGTTATGAACCCAGTAGATCACCCTCATGGTGGTGGTGAAGGTAAACAACCTGTTGGACATAAAGCACCGCTTACTCCTTGGGGTAAAATTGCACTTGGTAAGATTACTAGAAATAAAAATAAGGCTAGCAGTAAATTAATTGTTAGACGCAGAAATAAATAAGGAAGGAGGAACTCATAACATATGTCACGTTCAATTAAAAAAGGCCCATTTTGTGATGATCACTTAATGAAGAAAGTAGAAAAAGCAATCGAATCAAATTCTAAAAAAGTTATTCAAACATGGTCGAGACGTTCAACAATTTTCCCTAATTTTGTCGGCTTAACTATCGGTGTTCATAACGGTAAAGTTCATATACCTGTTTATATCACTGAAGATATGGTAGGTCATAAATTAGGAGAGTTCGCTCCGACTAGAACTTATCGCGGACACGTTGATAAGAAAGCTACAAGGGGAGGTAAATAATAATGGAAGCAAAAGCAATTGCTAAAACAGTTAGAATCTCACCTCGTAAAGTGAAATTAGTTATCGATTTAATAAGAGGAAAAAGTGTTGGAGATGCATACGCTACTCTAAGAAATACTCCTAGAGGAGCTTCTAAAGCGGTTGAGAAAGTATTAAAATCAGCTGTTGCCAATGCAGAACATAATTACCAATTAGACCAAGCTAAATTATTTGTTAAAGAAATTTATGTTGGTGAAGGAAAAACACTTAAGAGAATGCAACCACATGCACAAGGTAGAGCATTCGCAATCTTAAAAAGAACTAGCCACATTTACGTAACAGTGGCAGAAAGGGAGTAAGGAGAATTTTATGGGACAAAAAGTTAATCCAGTTGGACAACGTATAGGAATTATTCTTGATTGGGAATCAAGATGGTATGCGGATAAAAACGAAGTAGCAGACCTATTACATGAAGATATTAAAATTCGTGACTTACTTTACGATCTTTATAAGAATGCAAGTGTTTCAAAAATCGAGATTGAAAGAAGTAAAAAACGAGTTATTATAACTGTTAATACTGCAAAACCTGGTATGGTTATTGGTAGAAATGCTGAAACTAAAAAGGCTGTAGTAGAAAAATTAGAAAAATTGACTAATAAACAAGTTTACTTAAATGTTGTTGAAATCAAACGTCCAGAAAAAGACGCAAGATTAGTTGCAGAAAATATCGCACGTCAATTAGAAAACAGAGCTTCTTTTAGAAGAGTACAAAAAGTTGCTATTCAAAGAGCTTTAAAAGCTGGAGCTAAAGGTTGCAAAACCCTTATCTCAGGCCGTTTAGGTGGAGCCGAAATGGCACGTAGCGAAGGATATAGTGAAGGGAATGTTCCTTTACATACTTTAAGAGCTGATATCGATTATGCTTTAGCAGAGGCTAATACTACATATGGAAAATTAGGTGTAAAAGTATGGATTTATAAAGGAGAAGTATTACCTTCTAAGAAGAAGGAGGCTAAGTAATATGTTAATGCCTAAAAGAACTAAATATCGTCGTCCTCATCGTGTTAGTTATGAAGGTCACGCAAAAGGCGGGGCAGAAATTTCATTCGGTGAATTCGGTTTAAAAGCTTTAGAAGGTGCATGGATTACTGCACGTCAAATCGAAGCTAGCCGTATTGCGATGACTCGTTATATGAAACGTGCTGGGAAAGTATGGATAAAAATATTCCCACACTTAGCAAAAACAAAAAAACCTTTGGAAGTTCGTATGGGATCTGGTAAAGGTTCTCCAGAAGAATGGGTAGCCGTTGTTAAAGAAGGCATGGTAATGTTTGAAATCGCTGGGGTTTCAGAAGAAGTTGCTAAAGAAGCTTTAAGATTAGCTGCACATAAACTTCCAATTAAGACAAAGTTTGTGAAGAAAGAAAGTGGTGATTCTCTATGATTTACGCAAAAGAAATTCGCGAAATGGACACCGCAACCATTTTAAATGAAATAGATAACTTAAAGAAAGAATTATTTGAACTTCGCTTTAAACAAGCGACTGGTCAACTTGAAAACACTGCACGCATCAGCACTATTAAAAAAACCATCGCTCGCATGAAAACTGTACTTACAGAGAGAGAAAGCAAATAAAGGAGGAAATGAATATGGAATTGACAAATAACAGAAAAGTATTTACCGGAACTGTTGTATCTGACAAGAATGATAAGACAATTACAGTTTTAGTAACAACTTATAAAAAACATCCATTATATGGAAAAAGAGTAATTTCTTCTAAAAAATTCAGAACACATGATGAAAAAAATGAAGCAAAAACTGGTGATATAGTAAAAATCACAGAGTGCCGTCCACTATCAGCAACTAAACGTTTCCGTTTAATTGAAATTGTGGAAAAACACGAAGAAGTTTAGGATACTGGAGGTATTATTATGATACAACAAGAATCAAGACTTAATATAGCAGATAATTCAGGTGCTCGTGAAATATTAACAATCAAAGTTTTAGGCGGAACTAGTCGTAAATACGCAAGTGTTGGCGACATCATCGTGGCTACGGTAAAAAGTGCTACTCCAGGCGGGATGGTAAAAAAAGGCGATGTAGTAAAAGCAGTAATAGTAAGAACTAAGAAAGAAATACTTCGTGCAGATGGTTCTTACATTAAATTTGATGACAATGCAGCAGTAATTATAAAAGATGACAAATCTCCTAGGGGAACTCGTATTTTTGGACCTGTTGCAAGAGAGTTAAGAGACGCAGAGTTTACAAAAATAGTTTCTCTAGCTCCAGAAGTATTATAAGGAGGAACGAACTATGAAATTAAAAAAAGGCGATAAAGTCGTTATAATCTCTGGCGCAGATAAAGGAAAACAAGGAACGATTATTAAAGTTTTAACAAAAACAGATAGAGTTGTTCTTGAGGGTGAAGGTTTATCAAAGATTAAGAAACATCTAAAACCATCACAAGCTAATCCTGACGGTGGAATCATTGAGATTGATAAACCAATCCATGCTTCAAACGTTATGTTATTAGATCCAAAAGAGAAAAAACCAACAAAAATTGGTTATAAGACAATTACAGAAACTGTAAAAAAACAAGAAGTAACTAAAAAAGTTAGATATGCAAAAAAATCTGGCAAAGTTTTAGATTAAATGAAGGGAGAAAAATATGAATAGATTACTCGAAAAATATCGTAATGAAATCACACCAGCCCTAATGGAAAAATTCAATTATTCTTCCATCATGGAAAGCCCTAAAATTAGCAAGATTGTAATTAATATTGGTGTTGGGGACGCTGTTGCGAATCCTAAAGTATTAGATGATGCTGTTAATGAATTAACATTAATTACAGGACAAAAACCACTTGTTACAAGAGCGAAAAAATCAATCGCTACATTCAAACTTCGTGAAGGAATGCCAATTGGTTGTAAAGTAACTTTACGCGGAGAAAGAATGTATGATTTCCTTGATAAACTTATTTCAATTGCTTTACCAAGAGTTAGAGACTTTAGAGGAGTTAATCCAAAAGGTTTTGATGGTAGAGGTAACTATACATTAGGCGTTAAGGAACAATTGATTTTCCCAGAAATAAACTACGATAAAGTAAGTAAAATCCGTGGTATGGATATCGTATTCGTAACCACAGCAAATACAGATCAGGAAGCTTTCGAATTATTAAAATCATTCGGAATGCCTTTCAGAAGATAAGGAGGAACGCATATGGCAAAGACATCTAAAAAAGTAAGTCAAAAACGTGGATCTAAATTTCCAGTAAGAAACTATACAAGATGTGAACGTTGTGGACGTCCTCATTCTGTATATCGTAAATTTAAATTATGTCGTGTTTGTTTTAGAGAATTAGCTTACAAGGGTCAAATCCCTGGTGTAAAAAAAGCAAGTTGGTAATATATTATGAGAAATATTAGTTCCGATAATAAAGGAAGGAGGCATTATTAATATGGTTATGACAGATCCAATTGCGGATATGTTAACAAGAATTCGCAACGCAAATCAAATGAAACATAAAACTGTTGATGTTCCAGCATCGAAGTTAAAAATAGAAATCTTGAATGTATTAAAACAAGAAGGATACATTACTGATTTTGAGCGTGTAGATGATGGAGTACAAGGTACAATTAAAGTAACTTTAAAATATTTAGAAAATGAAGAAAGAGTTGTAAGAGGTTTGAAAAAAATTTCCAAACCTGGGTTACGTGTGTATGCTAAAACTGACGACCTTCCTAAAGTTCTTAATGGACTAGGGATAGCTATTGTTTCTACTTCTAGAGGTATTATGACCGATAGAGAAGCTAGAAAAAATAAAATAGGTGGCGAAGTAATAGCATATGTATGGTAACAATTATAATGGAGGTGCAAGAAAATTATGAGTCGAATTGGTAATCAATCGATTAAAGTTCCTGCAGGCGTTACAATTGATGTTGATCAAAATAATCAAATCACTGTAAAAGGTCCTAAAGGTGAACTTAACTTTGCTTTTGATAAAAATATCAAAGTAAATGTAGAAAATGACGAAATTTCTGTAACCCGACCAAATGATTCATTACGTATGAAGGCTCTACATGGGACTACAAGAGCGTTATTGAATAATATGGTTATTGGTGTAAGTGAAGGATATACAAAAATCCTTGATATCAAAGGTGTAGGATATCGTGCCCAACTAAAAGATCCGAAAACATTAGTGTTAAACGTTGGTTATTCAAATCCAGTTGAGATGGAAATACCTGAAGGTTTAACTATCGAAATCCCTAAGAATACAGAAGTTCATGTAAAAGGTGCTAATAAACAAATGGTAGGAGAATTTGCTGCAAATATACGTAAGGTTCGTCAACCTGAACCATATCTTGGAAAAGGTATTAGATACAGAGATGAACACGTACGTCGTAAGGAAGGAAAAACAGCTAAATAATTAGCTGGTAGGTGAAATTATGTTTAAATCAGTTAATAAAAACGCTCAAAGACAAAAAAGACATCGTCGTATGAGATTCCAAATCATAGGAACTCCAGAAAGACCACGTCTAAATGTTTTCCGTTCTAACAAACAAATATATGCACAAATTATTGATGATATCAATCAAGTTACATTAGCACAAGCAAACTCAAGAGAAATCGAAGGTATTAACGGATCTAATACTGAAGGCGCATCAAAAGTTGGACAATTAGTTGCTCAAAGAGCAATAGAAAAAAATGTTAAAACAGTTGTTTTCGACCGTGGTGGTTACTTATACCATGGTAGAGTAAAAGCTTTAGCCGAAGCTGCTAGAGAAGCAGGGCTAGAATTCTAATGAAGGAGGTAATCTAATATGGAAGACAATAATCGTAATAAAAGAGGAAGAAAACCTCGTTCACCTAAAAAAGAACCAAAGCTATATGAAGAAAGAGTAGTAAGTATTGGTCGTGTTACTAAAGTTGTTAAAGGTGGTAGACGTTTTAGTTTTTCTGCTTTAGTGGTTATCGGCGATAGAAAAGGTAAAGTTGGATTTGGTACTGGAAAAGCAAGTGAAGTTCCAGATGCAATCAAAAAAGCTATTGAAGATGCTAAGAAAAATCTAATTGTTGTACCTATGAATGGAACAACTATCCCTCATATAGTAACTGGAAAATACGGCGCTGGTAAAGTATTCTTACGTCCAGCCGCAGAAGGTACCGGTGTTATCGCTGGTGGTCCAGTGCGTGCTGTATTAGAATTAGCGGGTATCGAAGACGTACTAAGTAAATCTCTAGGATCAAATACACCGATTAATATCGTTAGAGCTACATTAGAAGGTCTTAAGACTTTGAGAACTGTAGAACAAGTAGCTGAAATTAGAGGCTTGAATCCTGAGGAGGTATTGGGATAATGGCACAAATTAAAATTACTTTAGTTAAAGGATTAATGGGTAGAAAACCTAATCAAGTAAGAACAATTAAAGCTTTAGGACTTACTAAAAGAAATTCTTCTGTAGTTATAGAAGAAAATGAAATGACTAAAGGTATGGTGAATACTGTAAGTCACTTAGTAAAAGTCGAAGAAGTTAAGAAATAGGGGGTGCAAATGATGACATTACACGAATTAAAACCTAATCCAGGTGCAACTCATTATAAAAAAAGAGTAGGTCGTGGTACTAGTAGTGGTACTGGTAAGACAAGTGGTCGCGGTCAAAAAGGACAAAATTCTCGTTCTGGCGGTGGCGTAAGACTTGGATTTGAAGGTGGACAAACACCACTATTCAAACGCCTTCCTAAAAAAGGATTCACAAATCCTTTCAGAAAGGAATATGCTATAGTTAACCTTGATACCCTAAATGGTTATGAAGCAGATTCTGTTGTTACTCCAGAAGTTTTATTAAATGATGGAGTTATCAGCAAACAATTAAATGGGGTAAAAATATTAGGCAAAGGAAATTTAGAAGTAAAACTTACTGTCAAAGCACATAAATTTTCAGCTTCTGCTAAAAAAGCAATTGAAGATGCTGGTGGCTCAGTAGAGGTGATATAATGGAAACTATAAAAAAGATTTTCAAAAATAAGGAAGTCTTGAAAAAAATTGGTTTCACATTATTAGCTTTCTTGGTGTTTAAATTACTTACTTATGTTACTATGCCACTTATCAACTCTGACATGTTAACAGGACTATTCGAAAATAGCGGATTCCTTGGAATAGTAAACTCTATTTCTGGGGATGCCCTAAGAAACTACTCAGTAGTTGCTTTAGGTATTAGTCCATACATTACAGCATCCATCATTGTTCAACTTTTACAAATGGATATTATTCCAGCTTTAAAAGAGTGGAGCGAAGAAGGAGAAGTTGGTAGACAAAAAACAGCAAGATTAACTAGATATTTAGCAATAGGCTTAGCATTCATTCAAGCTTTAGCTATGACATTTGCTTTCCATAACTCACAAGATAGCGGGATTTTCCAATCTATCGTTAGCGACTGGGCTGGACAAAGCAATGGTATGTGGTTCTTAGTTTATTTCTATATTGCAGTTGTATTAACTGCAGGTACAGCTTTCATGATTTGGTTAGCAGATCAAATCACTTTGAGAGGAATAGGTAATGGTTCTTCAATGTTAATCGTTGCAGGTATCATATTCTCATTCCCTGGAACAATAATTTCATTATTCCAATATTACATCAGTGATGGTGGAGCTCTTGGAGAAGCTGTATATGCTAGTCAAGGATCTTTTGCTGGATATGTTTTATTTGGAGTTAGTATCTTAATGTTTATCGTTGTTTTAGTAGCTATTACTTATATGCAAGTAGCGGTTAGGAAAGTTCCTATCCAATACGCTAACAGACCAGGAAGCGCTAAATTCAAAGGTAAATCAGATTCAAATATTCCAATTAAATTAAATACTGCATCAGTTATTCCAGTAATCTTTGCTTCAATTATTTTATCATTGCCAGCAACCATATTCCAATATTTGAATGTTGGCGCAAACACAAGTAACTGGATTAATCAAATATTTTCATATAATCAACCTATCGGTTTGGTTCTTTATATTATCTTAATTTTTGTGTTCACATTCTTCTATTCGTTCATTTTGGTTAAACCAGAACAAATAGCTGAAAATTTGAATAAACAAAATGCATATATTCCTGGGGTAAGACCTGGGGATGAAACCGAAAGTTATATCACTAAAGTTTTATTCCGAGTGACAGTAATTGGAGCTCTTTACTTAGTTGTAGTAGCGATATTACCTATTATCACATCAATGATTTTAGGACATACATACGCACAAATAGGTGGTACTTCATTATTGATTATTGTTGGGGTTGCTTTAGAAACTGCTAGACAAATTGAGACAGATACTCAAGAAAAAGCATACGCTGGATTTATGAGATAAAATGATTAATTTATTAATTATGGGTAAGCCAGGCGCTGGTAAGGGAACCCAATCAAAGAAGTTATTAAAACATTATAAGCTTGCCCACATCTCAACAGGTAATATTTACCGAGAAGAGATTAGTAAAGGCACAGCTATCGGTAAAGAAGCTAAAAAATACCTAGATGATGGTAATTTAGTACCCGATAAAATGACTAATGATATTGTTTGGGACGTATTGAACGAGAATAATTATCCACATGGTTTTATGTTGGATGGATATCCTCGGACAAGAGCACAAGCAGAAGCTTTGGATCAAATGCTAAAAAAACTTGATATTAAGCTTAGCGCGGTTATCAATGTAGATGTCAAAGATGATGTTTTACTTCATCGCATGGCAGGCAGAAGGGTTTGTCCTAATTGCGGACATACTTATCATACTGATTACCATCCTCCAAAAATTGATGGAATTTGTGACCATTGCGGACATGAATTAATTCAAAGACCTGATGATTTAGAGGAATCAGTCATGAATCGTTTAGCTATTTATAACGAAAAAACAAAACCACTATTGGATTATTATGATGAGAAGAAGCTTTTAGTAGTAATCGATGGTGAACAATCAACTAATAAGGTATTTCAGGATATATTAAAGGAACTAGGTGAGTAGTAAATGGTAACTATAAAATCAAATCGAGAAATTGAGTTGATGAGAGAAGCCGGAAGAATTGTAGCTTTAGCTCATAAAGCAGTTAAAGAATATATTAAGCCAGGACTATCGACTAAACAAATAGATGATTTGGTTGAAAAAGTTATTATTGAAAACGGAGCTATTCCTTCATTTAAAAACTACAATGGTTTTCCCGCAGCTGCATGCATATCGATTAACGAGGAAGTTGTTCATGGTATTCCTAATAAGAAAACAATATTAAAAGAAGGCGATATCGTCTCTGTAGATATTGGTGCTCAATATAAAGGATATCATGGTGACAGCGCTTGGACATATGCATGCGGGGAAATATCTGAAGCTGCAAAGAAATTGCTTAAAGGTACTGAAGAAAGTTTATTTAAAGGTTTAGAATTCGCGAAAGCAAATAACCGTCTTTCAGATATATCTCACGCAATTCAAGTTCACGCTGAATCATTAGGTTTTAGCGTTGTAAGAGAATTTGTTGGACATGGATTAGGTAGATACCTACATGAAGATCCACAGATTCCAAATTATGGTTTGCCACATCGCGGGATTATTCTAAAGCCAGGTATGACATTAGCGATTGAACCGATGATTAATTTAGGCAATAAAGAAGTCAGAGTATTATCTGACGGCTGGACAACAATAACTAGAGACAAATCATTATCTGCTCATTTTGAGCATTCTATATTGATTTTAGAGGACGGTTATGAGATCCTGACCAAAGTATAAGGGAGTGATTTATTTGGCAAAAAAAGATGATGTCATTGAAATGACGGGAACTGTAGTAGAAGTTTTGCCCAATGCGCAATTTGTAATTGAGCTAGAAATCGGACACCGAATAATCGGACACGTTTCTGGTAAAATCCGCATGAATTACATACGCATTTTACCAGGTGATAAAGTTAAGGTTGAATTATCAACTTATGACCTAACACGTGGTCGAATAACATATCGCATGAAATAAAAATTTTAATAGTAGAGATTTTAAGGAGGTAATGGTATGAAAGTAAGACCATCTGTAAAAAAAATCTGTGATAAATGTAAGATAATCAAAAGAAATGGCAATGTTCTTGTCATTTGTGAAAATCCAAAACATAAACAAAGACAAGGTAAATAGGAGGTAACTATGGCACGTATCGCAGGAGTAGACATTCCTAGAGAAAAAAGAGTCGTTATCTCTTTAACTTATGTATATGGTATCGGAAGAACAAGAGCTGAAGAAATTTTAAAAGCTTGTGGTATTTCCGAAGATACAAGAGTTAAAGACTTAACAGATGAAGAAGTAGTAAGAATTCGTCAAGAAGTACAAAAATTTACAGTTGAAGGTGATTTGAGACGTGAAGTTGCAATGAACATCAAACGTCTTCAAGAAATCGGAAGTTACCGTGGATTAAGACATCGTAGAGGTTTACCTGTACGTGGACAAAACACACGTAACAACGCTAGAACTCGTAAGGGACCTAGAAAAACTGTAGCAAATAAGAAGAAATAAGAAGGGAGACTGAATTAAATGGCACGTAATGTAAGAACTAAACGTCGTGTGAAAAAGAACATTCCGTTAGGGATAGCGCATATTCATTCGACTTTCAATAATACTATAATCACAATTACTGACCCTAAAGGCAACGCAATTGCTTGGAGTTCATCAGGCGCTATCGGATATAAAGGTAGTCGTAAATCAACTCCTTTCGCAGCCGGTTTAGCTTCAGAAGCAGCTGCGAAATCAGCTATGGATAATGGCGTATTAAAAGTAGAAGTTGAAGTAAAGGGACCAGGACCTGGTAGAGAAGCAGCAATTAGAAGTTTACAAGTTGCAGGGTTAGAAATCACAGCTATCAAAGATGTTACACCAGTTCCCCACAACGGATGTCGTCCACCAAAACGACCACGCGGGTAGGAGGTAATTTATGAAGGACTTGAAATTCGAAAAACCTAAGACAGAAACTGTAGAAATCGAAGACAATTATGGTAAATTCGTTATTTCACCTCTAGAACGAGGATACGGTATCACTCTAGGTAATTCTTTAAGACGAGTTTTATTGTCTTCATTACCTGGTGCAGCTATTGTCAATGTCAACATTGAAAATGTAGTACATGAATTCACGCCTGTTGAAGGTGTTGTTGAAGACGTAACTACAATTGTTCTAAATTTAAAAGGTGTTATATTATCAATTGACAATGAAGACTCTAATGTTGAAAAACGTTTAGAGTTATCAGTAGAAGGACCAAGAGATGTTTTTGCATCTGACATCATTTGTGATGAAGAAGTAGAAATCATGAATCCTAATCACTATATTTGTCATGTTAATAAAGGTGTTTTAAGAATGCATATGAAGGCTAGACGTGGGAACGGCTATGTAAATTCTAAACAAAATGCAATCTACACTGAAGACGTGAATGATATTGCAATTGATAGCATCTATACACCAATTACTAGAGCGAACTATACAGTTGAAAAAACCAGAGTAGATGACTCAGGCGATTATGATAAATTAATTATTGAAGTATGGACAAACAAATCTATAAACCCAAAAGATGCAATTGGCACGGCTTCAAAAATGTTGATTGATCATCTACAAACAGTTATCGAACTTTCAGAAGCGAAAGTAGAAGATGATTATATGGTTGAAAGAAAGACTGAAGAAACAAATAGAAATCTTGAAAAACCTATTGAAGATTTAGATCTATCTGTTCGTTCATACAACTGCTTGAAAAGAGCTGGTATCAATACATTAGGTGAACTGATTGAAAAAAGTGAAGAAGACATGATGAGAGTCAGAAACCTAGGTAAAAAATCATTGAAAGAAGTTAAGCAAAAGCTTGAAGAAATGAATTTAAGCTTAGCTAAACACTAATCGATAGGAGGAAATCATGAGTAGAGGATATACAAAACTTAATCGTAATAGCGCTAACCGTAAAGCACTAATTCGTGATTTGGCTACACAACTTATTATGCATGAGAGAATTGAAACTTCACTTGTTAAAGCTAAAGAAGTTAGAAGAACAGTGGAAAAATTAATTACTCTTGCTAAAAAGGGTGACTTAAATTCAGCGAGAATTGCCGAAAAAACTGTTAGAGAACTTAAAGTTAATGATCAATACGCTTTGGTAAAACTTTTAAAAGAGTTAGGACCTAAATATCAAGATCGTAACGGTGGATATACACGTATTTTTAAAACTGGACCACGTCAAGGTGACGCTTGTCCGATGGCTATTATTGAATTAGTATAATTAGTATTTATTAAAACCTTAAGAAACTATTTAGAGTCTTAAGGTTTTTTATTTTTGAAAGAAAAAAAATATAATTATCCAATTTAGCAAAAAAAATGGTATTATATTATCGTGGAAAAATATAAAAACAAGTAGGTGAATTTATATGAAACTTAGATTTCAAAGGGTAAAAAGTATTATTTTCTTTGGAGTAAGAATGAAAATATTTATCAATGATGAATTAGTTGCTAGATTAGCAAGTGGAGATGTTTTTGAAACCGAAGTTGAACAAATCCATAAGATTCAAATAAAAACACATCGATTTATAAACGATTTAGATATACCAGTAAATGATATCAGTGATTCAGCTGATATTCTTTTACAATATCAAATTGGAATATGCAAAAACAAAACACAAGCTATTGTGTCTGAAAACGGTAGATTAATTGGCGTTTTTCCTCAAACGAAAGAAGGTCTTGTTAAATGAAAATAATTCGAAGATTATTAATAATAATTATTGTCTTAGCGGTTATTGTAGTAGGCCTTTCTTTATTTGCAATTAACAGAATTAAGATAGAAATTAAAGAATCTGACTTACCTCAAGATGTCTATGAATCTTCAGAGGTTTCAGAATTGATGATAATAGCTAAAGCTAAACAAATAATATTTGCTGATGAAGAAGATTCCTATTCGTTGACAGAGAATTTCCTAAATCTATTAATTTATGATATGATTCAAAATAATATTAATCCAGATTATGATCCAATTAATGGTGAAACCGAAGAAAGCCAATATATAGTAAATAATCCACAATTCCAACTAGACTATATATTTGCGCATTTAAACGATGACTCCCAAATTATAATCACTGTAAGTATAAAAAGAAATACCTTTCCAGAAGCTATGACTGCTTTCCATTTTATTTTTGATATGGAATTTACAGGTTATCAGTTAGAATTAACTCTTAATCAAGTTTTTTTACATGATATTGAAGTTAAAAAGAATATTTATGACTATTTTGTATCAATGGCCAATAAAGATGAGATTGAAGCTTACATAGATAAAGGAACTTTAGATTTAGTTAACTATACATATACAATTAATTTTTGGGACTTGGTGTATTAAAATGATAAAAGAAAAAGATTTTTTAAAATTATTTAATGAATTAGAAGAATACTTGAGAATAAAATACCAAAATAAAGACTATTCCTATACTGGTTTTGTGACCAAGTTATATCAAATCAAAAAATCTAAAGAGAACTCTATTATAAATAATAACTATAATTTTGATATTATAAAGCAAGCAGCTCAAATGAGAAATATTATCGCTCACAACAATGATGTGTTAGTGCCTAGCGACCGTTTTATGAAAGAGTTTGAGACTATCGTAAATAAAATCACTAAACCTCTGACAGTAAGACAAGTTATGACAAAATATCAAGATTTAAAAACAATTCATCTAAATACAACTATAGGCGATGTAGTAGACTTATTAAAAAACACAGGGTATTCTACTATACCGGTTATTGAAAGAGATGATCTTATTGGCATATTCACTGAAAAATCTCTTTATGATTATTTTTCCTTAAAAAAGACAAACACTATAACTAAGTCAATGAGAATATCAGAAATAATTGAAGCGATCGATTTGAATAATCATCCAAGAAAATACTTTGAATTCATCTCCAAAGATTCTGATATTTATCAAGCGTATCATGTTTTTAACAAGGATATCAAACAAAGAAGAGAATTACTATTATTATTAGTCACAGAGAACGGTAAACAAGGAGAACATCTCTTAGGAATTGTAGCTCTAAGAGATTTAGAAAATCATCTAATAAATTAGGAGATTTTATCTTTTTTTGATATAATATTTATTTGGACGGTGAGAGCTTATGAGCTATATTGAGATTCAAAAATTAAGCTATTCATATAATGAAAAAACGAATGTTTTGGATGATATCAACATTGATATCGAAAAAGGCGAATGGATAGCGGTCCTAGGACATAACGGTTCAGGAAAATCAACTTTAGCCAAGACTTTAGTTGGCTTATTAGAACCTAAAACCGGAGATATCACTATTGATGGAATAACCTTAGGAGAAGAAACAGCCTATGAAATAAGAAAAAAAATCGGTATTGTTTTTCAAAATCCAGATAATCAATTTGTCGGGGTAACAGTAAAAGACGATATCGCTTTTGGTATGGAAAATCTTTGTGTCCCAAGAGAAGAAATGCTTGAAAAAATCAACTTTTATGCTAAAAAAGTTAATATGTTAGACTTTCTCGATAAAGAACCAGCAACGCTATCTGGAGGGCAAAAACAAAGAGTAGCTATAGCGGGTATTTTAGCTATGCAATCAGATATTATTATTTTTGATGAAGCAACTTCAATGCTTGATCCATATTCAAAAGAAGAATTAATTCAATATATAAAAACATTACATAAAGATGGCTTAACAATAATCATGATTACACATGACATCAATGAGGCTTTGTTAGCGGATAGAATATTAGTTATGAATAGAGGAAAGGTTTTTGCCTTTCAAGAAACTGAGAAAATAATGAAGGATAAAGAAACTTTTACTTCTAGTAACCTAGAATTACCTGTTGCTTTAGAATTGGCCAATTCTTTAGCACAAGATGATAAATTTAAAGAAATTAGGGATAAATTATGGGAATACGCTTTAACCAAGTAAGTCACGGCTATACATCTTTTGCGGACGGCCTATATACCGCTATAAAAGATATTAGTTTTGAAATAAGTGATAAAAATGAATTTATAGCTTTAGTAGGGCATACAGGGTCAGGGAAATCAACTCTAGCTAAACATATGAATGCTTTAATATTTCCAACTTCAGGAACTTTAGAAATTTTTGGGAAAACAATAACCTCTAAACGTGATAAAAAAATAAAATACAACGATATAAGAAAAAAAGTAGGTCTTGTATTTCAATTTCCTGAGTATCAGTTGTTCGAAGAAACTGTGGAAAAGGATATAATGTTCGGCCCGATGAATTTTAAGATATCTAAGGAAGAAGCTAAAGCTTTAGCTAAAGAATCTTTAAACTTAGTAGGTCTAGATGATAGTTATTTAACTAGAAATCCCTATAACTTATCTGGCGGAGAAAAAAAGAGAGTTTCTATTGCGGGAATTCTTGCGATGAACCCGGATATATTGGTTCTTGATGAACCAACATCTGGACTTGATCCGGCTGGAAGAAGAGTATTGATGGATTTATTTAAAGATATTCATGACAAAACTAAGAAATCAGTTATTATCATCACGCATGATATGGATTTAGTATATCAGTACTTTAATAGAGTTCTAGTGATGAATGAAGGTCATCTTATTTTTGATGGAGATCCGGAAAAGTTATTCAGAGAAAAAGATCTGTTTAAAAATCATTTAGATTACCCTAACACAATAAAAGTTTTAGACTATTTAAATAAGTCTTTAGGAATTAATTTAGATATATATAAAAGAACGATTGAAGAAGCTCTTTTAGAGATTAAAGGAGCTGAGAAATTATGAAAAGTGTTATTATTGGACAATACATCCCTGGGAAAGGTTTGTTCTACAAATTAGATCCTAGAACAAAGATTATAGCTGTTTTTTTACTGATGGTTTCAGTATTTCTATTTGAAAGAATAGAACAACTTCTAATTGCTTTAGGAGTTGCGACTTTGTTATTATTAGTTGGTAAAATTAATATTATAAGAGTGATAAAAGGCCTTAAACCAATTATGATATTGTTGATCTTTACTTTTGTTTTTCAAATAATGTTGAATAAACAAGGGCAAAAAGTAGTTGAACATGACATGTATTTTACTTTATTTACGCTTTTGTTTTTAGTTATAGCATTTATTTTATGGCGAGTAATGGTTAAAATTACTAAATTCAGATTTACATTCTTCTTTCTTTTTGTCGTTAGTATATATTTAATACTAAGATATGTAGACTATGGACAAACGATTATTCAACCTTTTAATTTTACAATACGTGAAGATGGA
>Ga0265294_10003516_pt1 | contig 19983 bp, 18 predicted proteins | sample MunlanPumphouse3_FD_192504 | JGI IMG/M metagenome (GOLD analysis project Ga0265294, IMG submission 192504) | Groundwater microbial communities from a municipal landfill in Southern Ontario, Canada - Pumphouse #3 | ecosystem: Environmental > Aquatic > Deep subsurface > Groundwater | place...
AAGCTATCTGCTTCGATCTGCCATCCAAAGAACTATAACCTAACTGTATCTCCAAACTTTGGTGAAAACTCTCCTTAACCGAAAAAGCATTATACTGCGGCTTTAAATCCTTACCTTGATTATTAACATAAAGTTTATAAGAAGGCGTAGGATCATCAGTCCCATATTCACTCAATGAAACATTTGTGACGGAACCATCTTCCTGCTCCGAATCATCAACAACTTCATCCAATACAGGATTCTCTTCAAGTTCTTTTTTTATTCTTTGCTCCAATTCCAATGTTGGCAATTCCAACAACTTAATAGTTTGAATCTGCAGTGGAGATAACTTCTGAACAATTTTCTGTTGAAGACCTTGTTTTAACATATTAGTCATAGTCGCAACTTTTATCAACTCTTTGCTATACAAATATAGAATTAATTATTGTATGGAAAGAATATTAGGCTAAAAAGGGTACATGTTGATTAAAATAAAAAATAAAAAATAAAGCTTTAGGGTATTCGTTTGAAAGCTAAATAACTATTAATCAGTAAAATACCAGGCAATAAAACCAAAAAAAAATTAACCGTAAAGGCTGCAACAAAATATGAGCCAAAAAATAATTATTAATAGTAACTTATAAATATTACCGATAATTAAGGGTGGTCAAAAACCGATGTTTTTTATTTAACTTTGTTAAAAATTTTTCATAAGGGAAATGAGCAATAACAAACCTATGTACATCGATGTCGAAAAAGTTATTTTTTCGAAAAGTCCCTATTGGGCAAAACATTCTCCCAGATTTTTAATAAACTACTTAAAAAAGATTATACATCAAAACGAAATTAATGAATTATTATCTAAATATTATGGTACTCAGGGAGTTGAATTTGCAACTAATGTATTAAAATACCTAAATGTGAATTATAATGTCCATAACACAATCAAATTCAATAGTGACAGACGATATATATTTGTATCCAACCACCCTCTTGGTGGTTTTGACGGAATAGTTCTTTTAAGTTATATTGGAAGCATTTTTCCAAAATTAAAATTTGTAGTAAATGACCTTCTTATGCACATTGAACCTCTTAAACCTCTTTTTGTCCCTGTAAACAAACTTGGAAAAATGAATCAGGAATATGTGAAGCAAATTAAAGAAACCTACAGTTCAGACTCTCAAATATTATATTTTCCTGCAGGGTTGTGTTCTCGCCTTATAAAAGGTAAAATACAGGATTTAGAATGGAAAAAAAGCTTTCTTAAAAATGCAATTAAGTACGACAGAGATATTATTCCCATTTTTTTTTCAGGTCATAATTCAAAATTCTTCTACAGACTTGCCAAACTTCGAAAATTCTTAGGAATAAAATTTAATATTGAAATGATGTATCTGCCAAATGAAATGTTTAAACAAAAAAATAGTACTTTTGATATTTATTTTGGAAATCCGATTCCTGTAAGCACCTTTACAAAGGAACATTCAATAGAGGAATGGATTCATTATATTAGAGATAAAGCATATGGAACCTATAATCCAACCCGTTGACAGAAAACTGATCTTAGAAGAATTATCTGATAACAAGTATATTCGTGACACCCGAAAAGGTGGTAATCAATTGTATGAAATAACTGCAAATGATTCCCCAAATACAATGAAAGAAATCGGTCGATTACGAGAGATTTCATTTAGATCATCAGGAGGTGGAACAGGAAAAGCTGTTGATATTGACGAATATGATGTTGATGAAAATTTTCCTTACAAACAGTTATTAGTCTTTGACCCTGAGGAAATTGAAATTGTCGGAGGATACAGATATATAGATTGTGCAAACAGTCTTGATCCTAATAAAATGGCAACAAAGGAACTTTTCAATTTTTCAGATTCATTTGTTAATGAATATATGCCTTTTACTATAGAATTAGGCCGCTCTTTCATACAGCCTCTGTATCAGCGTTTGAATCTTAAACGCAAAGGAATATTCGCCTTGGACAATCTTTGGGATGGATTAGGTGCTCTAACTTTGAAATATGGTGGTCATAAGTATTTTTTCGGAAAAGTAACAATGTATTCCTCATATAATTATAAAGCAAGGAATCTACTATTGAACTTTATGAACAGCTATTTCACAGATGAACTTAATCTTGTTAAACCCATTTCCCCTCTTGACTACGACTCATTAAATCCATATTACAAAAATCATTTTAGGGGATTGGAATATAAGGAAGCTTACAAAATCCTTTCAAGAAAGATTAAAGAAATGGGAGAATTTATTCCACCGCTTATTAATTCCTATATGAATCTATCACCTAATATGAGGATGTTTGGAACAGCAATTAATGAGGGATTCGGAGGTGTAGAAGAAACCGGAATAATGGTAAGTATAAAAGACATTTATCCAGAAAAAATAGAGAGACACATAGCCCCTATAATAGCAATAGCAGAAAGAATTAAAGAAAAATATATCTGGTGGAAAGAAAATAAATAAAAATTTATATTTCTATAACAGAGGATAATTTATTGTCTCTTTTACCAGAAAAGATGAAGGATATTTGTATTTTATATTATTCATAAATTTAACAGCGTCCGCTTTAGTACGAAAATCTCCCACCGTTACCTTAAAATAAGGACGAACATGATTGCGATAAGCTCTGATGTCAGGAAATAATGAGACAAATTCTTTTTCAATTATTTCAGACTGTATCCTTGCATTCTGTTTATTGTCAAAAAAAATTCTTACTCTATAACCTGTAATATTTTTGCCCTCTCTATCATTTGTATAAGCAGCCATAGCTGAAGATATTGAAGTATCTTGATGTATAACAACCTTTCCACCATTATTATTATCACTCAATATTAAAAAAATATTTTGCCCATATAATAGCGAGTCAATAATCGGAGTTTTTACAACCACAGTATCACTCTGTTTAGTTTTTTCAATAGCATACTGAGCAAAAATAGCATTTGACAAAAAGATAAAAAGAACAAAAACTAATATTTTTTTCATTTATCACCTCCTTTCAAAATCTCCACTTCTTTTATTATTTTATCAAGGGGAATGCCCCTCTTCTTTATTATTTTATTGAATATTCCGTTATTTAAAACCATATCCACATCTACTGTGAGAGTCTCTTTACTTAGGGCATCGAAATTAAAACTACCTGATAAAAGAAACGATAATGGATTTTTTAATGATACTTTCATTTTAAAAAGAGTTTTCATACTGCTTCTTGGCAAAACCACCGATTTCCCTAATGAGATAACCTTGGCAATTTCAACCTGATTTTTAGAATAGACAGTTGCATTCATACTCTTCAAAGTATATTTCGAACATGTAGGATTGTTAATAAATGCTAATACATCTACTTCAACTTCAACTTCATTTTCAACATAACTGAGTTTATCAATTTTTTCTATTTCAAAAGATTTAACTTCCAATTTCGTATAACTCTGACACCCGTTAAGAAGCATAAGTGCACTAAAAATAAAAATTACAAATCTCTTCATTTCCTCATATATTAAAATTACTATCTTACAAAGATATAAAAAAACTTATCTTTGTAGTGATTTTAGCCATAACACCAATAACATGCATATAAACAATTTTCATTCCGTAAAGCCAATTTTTGACTATAAAAGGCCACAAGTATATATTGAAACATACGGATGCCAAATGAATGTAAACGACAGCGAAGTTGCTTTATCAATTCTGCAAGAAGCTGGTTATTCCCTATGTGAAAAAATGGAAGAAGCAGACCTGATTCTTATAAATACTTGTTCTATAAGGGATAACGCAGAACAGAGGGTTTTGGGAAGACTGGAAGTTTTCAAAATTGAAAAGAAAAAGAGAAAAAATGTGATAGTAGGAATATTAGGTTGTATGGCCGAAAGGTTGAAAGAAGAACTACTTTCAAACAACACTTTGGACATTGTCGCCGGACCTGATTCATACCGCGACCTTCCACGCCTTATTGCAGCTGTCACCGCAGATAATAAACAGATAAATACTATTCTTTCACACGAAGAGACATATGCCGACATCTCACCAGTACGTATGGATAAAAACGGGATATCAGCGTTTATATCTATCATGAGAGGTTGTAATAACGTATGCTCCTATTGTGTAGTACCTTACGTAAGGGGAGCAGAGAGAAGCCGTGAACCAAAGAGCATCGTACGTGAGGCAAAAGAATTGTTTGAGAACGGATACAAAGAGGTAACATTACTGGGGCAAAATGTTAATTCATATCTCTGGACAGATTCAAATAACCCAACCAAACAGACAAATTTTGCCCAATTATTAGAGCTGGTGGCACTTGTAAGTCCTAAACTAAGAGTTAGATATTCTACCTCCCACCCTAAAGATATGAGTAACGGAGTTCTGTATACAATGGCTATGTATTCAAATATTTGTAATCATATCCACTTACCTGTACAATCAGGCAGTAATGTAATATTGAAAAAAATGAATCGCAAATATACAAGGGAAATATACCTTGAAAGAATTTCAAAAATTCATGAAATTTTGCCGGATTGTTCAATTACTACAGATGTCATTGTCGGTTTCTGCGGTGAGACAGAAGAAGATTTTGAAGATACGCTCACATTATTTAAAGAGGTAGGTTTTGACTCTGCTTTTATGTTCCAATACTCTGAAAGACCAAACACAAAAGCTGCCCGTAATTTTAAAGACGATATCCCTATTGAAATAAAAACCGCCCGTCTAAATAAAATAATTGCTCTGCAAAATGAGCTTTCTCTCTCAAGTAATCAAAAAGCCATAAACAAAGAATTTGAAGTGTTGATTGAAGGGTTTTCTAAACGCTCGGATGAAGAGCTATTCGGACGTACGTCTCAAAATAAAGTATGTGTTTTTCCGGCAAACGGACACATTCCTGGAGATTATGTAAATATTAAAGTAAATTCCTGTACATCAGCCACATTATTAGGAGAAATAATAGAAGAAAAAACAAAAAAATTTAAGAAAATATTATGACCACCATTAAAACCACTTATTTAGGGAAACTCCGTACAGAAGCAGAACACTTGCAATCAGGGAACAAACTTATTACTGATGCCCCACTAGATAACAATGGCGAAGGTAAATACTTCTCTCCCACCGATTTATTCGCTACAGCTTTAGGAAGTTGCATGCTTACAATCATGGGGCTTTCTGCCAAAACTTACGGATTTTCTATTGAAGGAACAACAATTTCAACCGAGAAAATTATGGGAACCAATCCCCGCCGCGTGTCAGAAATCATAATGGATTTTTATTTTCCAAAAGGAAATAATTATACAGAAAAAGAGAAAAAATTAATTAAATACGCTATTAAGAATTGTCCTGTAGCCAACAGTATAAATCCTGAAATTAAAATGACTATCAATTTTAACTACTAACAGGTCATTCTATTGTCCACTCACAACCATCTTTTGTATCCTTAATCTGAATACCTATTGCTTTAAGATCATCCCTGATTTTATCACTTTTAGCCCAGTCCTTATTGGCTTTTGCCTCTTTTCTGTTATCAATAATCATCTCAACAAGGCCATCTATCAATTTTTCAGAACCAACTTCCGTTTGTTCATCTACAAGGCCCAAAACTCCTTTTACAATATTTTCCATAAGAGAGTCAAGTTTAGCCTTATCCTTAGCATTTATAAAAATATTTTTATCTTTTACACTATTTATAATCTTTACCGCATCAAATAAATAAGATAATGCAATAGGTGTGTTCATATCATCACAAAGTGCATCATATACATTTTTTTCAATTTCAGCGACCTCATTTATTGCCGGAGCATCTTCTTTTACAATTATAGTTTTAATATCTTTAGCTGCTTGCATCATCCTCTTAAAACCTTTTTCAGAAGCCTGTAAGGCATCATTACTAAAATCAAGGGTACTGCGATAATGAGCCTGAAGAATAAAAAATCTTATACTCATAGGAGAATAAGCCTGATCTAATAATTTGTGCGTTCCGTTAAATAATTCTTCAAGCGTAATAAAGTTGCCAAGTGATTTACCCATCTTTTGTCCATTGATAGTAATCATATTGTTGTGCATCCAATAGTGAACCCCTCCTTTCCCTCGCGAAACGGTATTTTGAGCAAGTTCACATTCATGATGAGGAAACAAAAGATCCATTCCACCACCATGAATATCAAATTCTTCCCCCAGATATTTTTCACTCATAGCAGAACACTCAAGATGCCAACCGGGGAACCCTTCGCTCCACGGAGAAGGCCAATGCATTATATGTTCAGGCGATGCCTTTTTCCAAAGAGCAAAGTCATATGAAAAATGCTTGTCTTGCTGACCATCCAAATTTCTGGTATTAGCTAGCATATCATCAATTACCCTTCCTGAAAGAATACCGTATTTATACTTTTTGTCATACTTTTTAACATCAAAATAAACTGATCCGTTGCTCAGATAAGCATACCCTGCATCCAATATTTTTTGAACCAAAGCAATCTGTTCTATGATATGGCCTGAAGCACGAGGTTCTATACTTGGAGAAGCCACATTTAGGCGTCTCATAGCATCATGATACCTCAACGTATAAATTTGAACTATTTCCATCGGCTCAAGTTGTTCCAGACGCGCTTTTTTCCCAATTTTATCTTCTCCAACATCAGCGTCATTTTCAAGATGTCCCACATCAGTAATATTTCTTACATATCTTACCTTATATCCCAAATGTTTCAATAGCCTTACAAGCACATCATAAGTTATTCCCGGCCTTGCATGACCAAGATGAGCATCACCATAAACAGTTGGTCCACAAACATACAAACCCACCATATTAGGATGAATAGGTTTAAACAACTCTTTTTTTCTTGATAAAGTATTATAAAGGTAAAGTTCTCGAGCCATATCGTCAGTATTAGAAAGTAACAAATTTACTCTCTTTTTCAGCATATCCAAAAAAACAAATGGCCCGAGAACACAAAAGACTCTCTACATACCAACTTCGGCTTGAAAAACATTCATTCTGTTAGCCAACACCTCAGTATACTGCTTTTCCTCCCCACTACTTGCCGTATATTTTACCATACGGAGTTTACCTACAACAGAAACCATTGAACCCTTTTTCAAAAGTTTGAAATCATCAACACTCTTACCGCTCCAGACTGCAATATTATGCCAAGTGGTCTCTTCCTTAAGATCGCCTTTCTTATCCTTGTAAGTCTCGTTTGTAGCAATTGAGAACCTTGCGACCTGAGACTCCCCCACGTCGTTGATTCTAGGGTCTTGACCGACCCTCCCCCTAAGTTCTACTCTGTTCAGTGATGTCATTTCCATAATTAATTACATTAAAATTTGTAATACAAATTAATATTACATAAATCAATATATCCATACTCAAAGCACTTATATCCGTTTATATGCAACTAAAAAGAAATAAAAAAATTAACAATAAAATATTCTTTTAAAAAAAAGAAATTTTTGTCTCATAAAAAGATAAAATAATATATATGTTGTTTAATGTCCTATGAAGAGTGCATATTTTTGCATAAAAAATTTGAATCATGAATTCAGAAAATCATGTTCATAAAAATGAAAAAAGACTTTGTATTGAGTGTGGCACTGAATTATTCGGACGCAGTGATAAAAAATTCTGCTGTGATATGTGCAGAAATATCTACAACAATAGACGTTATAGCTATAATGATTCTGAGAGAAAAAGAATAAATTCAATTCTTGCAAAAAATAAAAGGATACTAGAACTCTTTATCAGACTTGGTTACAGCAATTTGAAACGCAATAAATTGGAAGAGGAACATTTTAATTTTCAATACTTCACATCTATTAAAAAAAGAAGATTTGGTAAAATATATTTTTACTGTTACAACTTTCTCTACCATATTAACAATAAAGACATTGTATATTTTTCAAAAACAGGAAATAATTCCTAAATTTGAAATCCCATCGTGAAACCTTATAAAAATAATTTATGAAAAAAACAGTATTTTTTGTCGTTCTTGCGACACTAATGTTTACATCTTGTAATATGAATGATAATCCATTATTAACAAAATCAAAAAACGCTTATGGAGCTCCGGCCTTCGATAAGATTAAAAATGAGCATTATAAGCCGGCTTTTGAACAATCCATCGATAAAGCAAAAAAAGAAATTGATGCTATTGTAACCAATAAAGAATCTCCTACGTTTAAAAACACAATTGAGGCGCTTCAATACGCTGGACGTGATTTGAATCTTGTTGGAGGCATTTTCTATAATCTTAATGAATCTTGTACCAATCCGGAGATGCAACAGATTGCAGAGGATATTACTCCTATGATGACTGAGTACAGCATGTCCATAATACTCAATCCGGAACTATTTAAAAGAGTTAAGAGTGTATATGAAAGTAAAGACTCCCTTAAACTGAATCAGGAACAGGCAAGATTACTTGAAGAAACATATAAAACTTTTGCCCGCAACGGAGCAAATCTCTCTGACGAGGATAAAGCTAAATATGCTAAAGTACAAGAAGAACTTTCCTTATTAAATCTTAAATTCGGAAAAAATGTACTATCGGCAACTAACGCATTTACGCTCAATATTACTAAAGAAGCCGATCTTGCAGGGTTACCTCAATATGTAAAAGATATGGCTGCTGCAGATGCAAAGCAAAGAGAAGTTAAAGGATGGGTTTTTTCTCTGGATCAAACCAGTTACAGCTCTTTCATTAAATTCAGTGAAATACGCTCACTTAGGGAAAAAATTTGGAGAGCATACAATAGTAAATGTATAGGAGGAGAATTCGACAATACTGAAAACGTTAAAGCCATAGTAGGACTCCGCATACAGGAGGCACAGCTTCTTGGATATAAAAATTATGCTGACTATGCGCTTGAGGACAGAATGGCAAAGAATACCGAAACAGTAAATACCTTCATTAAAGATTTGACAGACAAATCCCTTCCTTTTGCAAAGAGAGATATAGAAGAAATTCAAAAGTATGCTAATCAGAAAGGTTTTAGCGGAAAATTGATGCCTTGGGATTTTTCATATTGGTCAGAAAAATATAAGGAAGAAAAATATGCGCTTAATGAAGAATTGCTTAAACCTTATTTTGAACTTGGAAGTGTTCAGGCTGCAATATTTGACCTTGCTAACAAACTTTACGGTTTAAATTTCAAAGAAAGAAAAGATATTCCCGTTTATCATCCTGATGTAAAGGTGTTTGAAGTTACAGATGAAACCGGACGTTTCATGTCATTATTATATCTTGATTATTTTCCTCGCGAAAGCAAAAGAGGCGGTGCATGGATGACTTCATTCAGAGAAGAAGGAATATTTAACGGTAAAGAAGAAAGGCCGTTTGTATCTCTTGTTACAAACTTCACTAAACCAACAGAAACAGCCCCTTCACTTATTACATTTTACGAACTGACTACTTTTTTGCATGAATTTGGACACACACTGCACGGAATGTTGGCAGAAGGAACATATAGCACATTAACAGGAACAAATGTTGCCCGTGATTTTGTAGAACTTCCTTCTCAGATAATGGAAAACTGGGCATCCGAACCTGAATTTCTACAATCATTTGCGAAACATTATCAGACCGGAGAAGTAATTCCTCAGGAACTTATAGATAAGATAATTGCGGCAAAAAATTACCTTAGTGGTTATATGAGCATCCGTCAATTACATTATGCTACAACTGATATGTTGTGGCATACAGTTGAAAGTGTTCCTACAGAATCTGTTGTAGAATATGAACAAAATGCACTCAGAAGTTCGTCTATTCTCCCTATGATTGATAGCATTGTATTTTCCCCTTCATTCAGCCATATTTTCTCAGGAGGATATGCAGCTGGGTATTACTCATATAAATGGGCAGAAGTACTTGAAGCTGATGCATTTTCTCTTTTTAAAGAAAAAGGTATCTTTAATAAAGAAGTAGCTAAATCATTCAGGGATAATATCCTGTCTCGCGGAAATATTGAAGATGCAGATGTTCTCTTCAGAAATTTCCGAGGAAGAGATCCTAGACCTGAAGCTCTTCTCGAAAAACTTGGAATGAAATAAATTCAATTTGCATATTTAAAATGAAAGAGGAAATATTTCCTCTTTCATTTTTTTATTAGACAAATCTAATTACTTTTGTCGAATTCAATTTATAATTAAACACAGAATGTCCAATCTTAAAGAAACTATTTCCAATTTTTCTTACTTAATAGAAAAAATACTGGATGAGACTATTTGCCAAGCAGATTTTATTGACCTTACACAACAACAGTTTCACTATCTGCAAGTAATAGTAAAAATGAAAAACCCCACTTTGACAGAATTTGCCAAAGAAATAAACCTAACAAAACCTACTGTAACCGTACTCGTCGATAAATTAGTCAATAAAGGATATATTAAAAGAATAAAGTCTGATAAAGACAGAAGAAGTATGCATCTGCACATTGATGAAAAAGGAGGAAAAATTACTGCACTCCGTGAAATAGCCTATGAGAGAATAGCAGAGAAAATAAAAATGAGATTAAATGATACAGAAACGACTATACTATCCGAATTACTTAAAAAATTAGCAATCAGCATACCAGCATAATCTCAATCAATATGAACCCTTTTTATAACCAAACCGTAGAAGATATACTTGATAATTTTAATGTTTCTAAAACAAGCGGACTATCATATGAAGAGACTAAAAAGAGAATTAATAAATACGGGAATAATAAATTAATATCAAAAAAGAGAAAGACATTTTTCAGGATGTTTTTTGAACAATTCAAAAGTTTTATGATAATAATACTTTTGATAGCTGCTATCATCTCAGGAGTTGTAGGAGTAATGAAAGGAGAGGGAATGGTTGATACTTTTGTCATTCTTGGAATTTTGTTTTTAAATGCTTTTATCGGTGCTTTTCAGGAGCGAAAAGCTGCATCTTCCCTTGAGGCTCTTAAAAATCTTGCATCCCCAATAACTAAAGTATTGCGTGATGGGGAAATTAAAGAAATTAAAACTGAATATTTAGTACCTGGAGATATTGTTATTTTGGAAACAGGAGACATAATCCCTGCAGACCTGCGGCTTATAGAATCAATAAATCTTAAAATTCAGGAGTCTTCTCTTACCGGAGAATCTGTACCGGTGGAAAAAAGTACTATAGAAATAGATAAAGGTTATGTTGATTTAGGAGATCGGATGAACATGGCCTTCTCAAGCGGAATTGTAACTTACGGAAGAGGAAGAGGAGTTGTAGTTGAAACAGGTATGAACACGGAGGTAGGTAAAATTGCTCAAATGCTTCAACAAACTGATGGTGTTGAGCCTCCAATTCGCAAAAGGTTGGACCAATTGGGCAAGGTATTGGGAATTGGCGCTCTTATAATATGTGGAGTTATATTTCTGGTCGGTGTACTTTATGGAAATCCTATATTGTCCATGTTCATGACTGCTATCAGTCTTGCCGTAGCTGCAATACCCGAAGGACTCCCAGCTATATCTACAGTTGTTTTTGCCATAGGTGTTCAGCGACTGGTAAAGCGCAACGCTATAATAAAGACACTGCCTTCTGTTGAAACACTTGGAAGCGCCACGGTCATCTGCTCTGACAAAACAGGAACGCTTACTCAAAACAAGATGACTGTCGTTGAAGCATATGTAAACCACAAAAAAGTTGTCGTAAATAGGAAATCCCCTTCAAATAATCTTAATGATGAGGAACAAAAGCTAGTCACTGTTTCCATCTTATGTGCCGATGCAAAGATGAGAAAAGACAAAAATGGTAAATACATTTTTATCGGAGATCCTACTGAAACTGCACTTCTTGATTTTGGTACATTATACGGTATAAACAAAGATGACCTCGAAAAATCACATTCTCGTATTGCTGAGATTCCTTTTGATTCAAAAAGAAAAAGAATGACGACCGTAAACCGAATGAAGGATAACAGTACAAGGGTAAATGTAAAAGGTGGTCTGGATGAAATTTTAAGTGTATGTGACAGAATTATTATTGAAGGAAAAGTAAGAAAACTTACCTCAGATGATAAACAAAAGATAACTATTGCAAACGAAGCAATGGCTAATTCCGCATTACGTGTTTTAGCTATGGCATATAAAGACCTTCCTGAAGAACCTAAAAATGTTGAAATAGAAAATCTTGAGAATGAACTTATTTTCATTGGTATTCTAGGAATGATAGATCCGGCAAGACCTGAGGTGATTGAAGCTGTGGAAAAATGTAAATCTGCAGGAATACGTGCAATAATGATTACTGGTGACCACAAAAGTACTGCTTTGGCCATAGCACGCGAAATAGGTATATTCACAGAAGGAGATTTTGCTATAACAGGGGCTGAACTTGAGCAACTTAGTGAGGAGGAATTCAATAAAAACGTGGAAAAATATTCAGTATATGCCAGAGTTGCTCCGGAACATAAAGTACGCATAGTCAAGGCATGGCAAAAACACGACGAAATTGTGGCAATGACCGGTGATGGAGTAAATGATGCACCTGCTCTTAAACAGGCTGATATTGGTGCAGCGATGGGTATTGTGGGTACAGATGTTGCAAAAGGAGCGGCGGATATGGTACTTACTGATGACAATTTTGCCACTATCGTTTCTGCCATTGAAGAAGGAAGAAGAATATATGACAATATATTAAAAGCAATTACATTTTTAATATCTACCAACATCGGAGAAATTCTGCTTCTACTTATTGCATCACTTTTCAATTGGGGAGCGCCGCTTCTTCCTATACAAATTCTTTGGGTCAATCTAGTCACTGATAGTCTACCGGCATTGGCATTAAGTGTAGATCCGGCAGAAAATAATATTATGAATCGTAAGCCACATAATTCCAAGAAAGGGTTTATGACCAGAGGAATGATTTGGAGAGTTCTTTATCAGGGATGTATGTTAGGTATTATTCCATTAGTTGCTTATAAAATAGGCCTTCGTGACCAGGGAGAATCCCTCGGTCAGACGATGGCCTTCTCTGCCCTTATCTTTGCACAACTTATGCATGTAAGGAATCTACATTCAAATACAAAATTCTCTATGACCATCAATCCTCTCAAGAATAAACCTCTTATAGGAGCTATTTTAGTATCAATAGCCCTTGCTCTATTTGTATTGCTTATTCCTGGTGTACGTGAAGCATTTCACATGACAATCATGGACGAAAAGCACTGGTGGATTGTTATATTGATGTCTCTGATTCCAACAATAGTGGTTGACATTTTCAAACTTTTAAAAATCAATGGTTCAAAAAACGATTATTAATATATGTGGATAAAATTAGGAATATTACTGACAGGATTTGCCTATGCAGGGCTTTTACCCTATACACTGAAGAGGTCTTTGCAGAATATTGATATTGACTTGAAGAGTGAAACTCTGAGTTTTCTAAGCAACAAAAGCCTATATGATAAAAAATATGTGAAAGCATACACTGAGTATCTCTTCGCCGTTGCTATCCTCTTATACATATTTTTCTGGCTACTCTCAGAATATTATGATTTAGGACAATATGAACATCTTATGAAACTTCTTGACTACTGTTGTATATTGTTCACCATGCTTGCATTCATTCCTCATAATATTGAGCCATATAGCTTCAAACGATTGAAAAAAACTTTACAAAGACTAATTCATAATATTCTTGGGGGACTGGTGTTCCTTGCCCTCCCTTCTCTTATTATCTTTTTTCAGATTACAATAATGAAAACCATGCCATTTCTCGGTATCTCTGGATTGATAATAATAGGAGTTGTTGTAATAACTTCAGCCATTTCTCTTTTCACAAAAGGAATAACCGGACTGACTGAATTATTGTTTATGAACGGAATAAGTATCTGGGGCATTTATGTTACTATAATAACTATTTTAAGTTAATTATAAAAACTACCTTAAATTTTAAAAAAATGAATATGGGAAAAGTCAACAATGAAGTAGCAAACATATTTGACGGTGAAACAGGAGATATCTTTCCGAGTGATACTATTGAAATAATCCGCTCTTTCATTGAGGTTCAGAATCTCTATTCTTCTGCAATACGCGAAATATCGACTAAACTTGAAAACCTCAACGACGAATTCAAATATACTAAGGATAGAAATCCTATTCATCAGATAATAAGCAGGGTAAAATCACCCAAAAGTATATTTTACAAGTTAAAAAGAAAGGGACATGAAATAAGTATAGAGTCTGCAAGAGCCAATCTTACAGACATTGCCGGTATTCGTGTTATCTGCTCATATCTTGATGATATATACCTTATTTCCGATCTTCTTACATCTCAAAGTGATGTTAATGTAATCCGCATGACAGATTACATTAAAAACCCAAAACCGAACGGTTACAGGAGTCTGCATATTATTGTGTCAATTCCTGTTTTTTTGTCAGACAAAACGGAATTAGTAAATGTTGAGGTGCAAATTCGTACAATAGCAATGGATTTCTGGGCTTCTCTTGAGCACGATCTGACATATAAGCTTTCCGAAAGAAAGACTGAAACCGTGGTTAAGGAGCTAAAAGAATGTGCCGAAGTAATCGCCGATACTGATAAAAGGATGCAAGCTCTTTATAATGAAATTGTAAAGCATTAAACACTCTCATATTTCTAAAGTATATTTCTTATAATGATACCGGATAAAATACCGGTATTATTTATTTTATTAGATTATACTAATTATTTGAATAAACTAATTATATTTGTCTTTCAAAAAATAGAAATAATTATAAAGACACATTTAACCTTTAGATAATTATCTAAAATAAGTATTAAATATGCACTCGTATCATATATTAAACTATATTTTTTAGTATGTAAATACTAATCAATGATAAATTAAAAAGCATTGTTATGAAAACAAAAAATTTATTTGAAAAAGTCCAGAGCATAGGACTAAATAGTGTAATAGCATATTTGGATTCCTGCCCGGAAAAAAATGTACCAAAAATTTTAGACTGGTTAGAAAAACTGGATAAGGAGGGACATCAGAAAAATATTTTTCTCGGAATAAGAGAAATTATTAATGATAAAGAAAATAACTGGAATAAATTTATAAATAGTTTTTGGACCGATATAGATGACGACGTACGTAAAAAAATATTCAGTTCTTTTGTTGTAAACGCTACTGTTTTAAGTACTAAAAAATTGAAAAAATCAAGAGAAAAATATAAATGTAACATACCATGGGCAATATTAATGGATCCTACTTCTGCCTGTAATCTTAAATGCAAAGGATGCTGGGCTGCCGAATATGGAAACAAAATGAATATGAGCTATGAGACACTGGATAATATAATAGTTCAAGGGAAAGAATTAGGCATACATATGTATATATATTCAGGTGGAGAACCATTGGTACGTAAAAAAGATCTTATTAAGCTATGTGAGAAACACAAAGACTGTATGTTTCTGGCTTTCACAAATGCAACATTGATTGATGAAGAGTTTACTGATGAAATGCTTCGTGTTAAGAATTTCGTTCCTGCCATCAGTATTGAAGGGTTTAAAGAAGAAACTGATTCCCGTCGCGGAGAAGGAACATTTGATGCTGTAGAGAAGGCAATGTCAATTCTTAAACGTAAAAAATTATTATTTGGAACTTCTTGCTGCTATACAAGCAAAAATACCGAATCAATCGGTAGTGAAGAATATTTTGATTACCTGATATCAAAAGGGGCAAAATTTGCATGGTTTTTCACATATATTCCTGTAGGGAAAGATGCAGTACCGGCATTGATTGCCACACCAGAACAGCGCGAATTTATGTATCATCAAATCAGAAAATTCAGAGAAACAAAAGGAATTTTCACAATGGACTTCTGGAACGACGGAGAATTTGTAAGAGGATGTATCGCTGGTGGAAGAAATTATCTGCACATAAATGCAAACGGAGATATTGAGCCGTGTGCATTCATACATTATTCAGATTCTAATATATACAATAAAACACTACTAGAAGCTTTTCAATCTCCTTTGTTTATGCAATATTATCATAATCAGCCGTTCAACGAAAACCATCTTCGCCCATGCCCTTTATTTGACAATCCAAACCGATTAGCAGAAATGGTTGACAAGTCAAAAGCTCTATCTACTGAAATGCTCAATCCGGAAAATGTTCATGATCTTACCGCAAAATGTATAGGGCCAGCAGCAAAATGGGCTCCTGTTGCTGCCGAACTATGGAAAAAAAGTGAACCACATAAAGTCTATAAACCAGAACATTAATGTTCTGGTTCTACATCTACACACTGATTTTCTATTTCAATAAATAATGTTATCTTTATAACTATAAACACTAATTTTATGAAAATAGAAAATCAACATTGTGGTGCTCCGTCTGGAGCAATTTATGGATTAGGCTTTATTGGTGCAGCAATTTTTTTCATTATCCAGGCTACAGGTTTTTGGGCCGGAGTAATAGGAATACTTAAGGCTATAGTTTGGCCTGCTTTTTTAGTTTTTGATGCTTTAAAGTTTTTTGCCGCATAAGCGGTTTATTTGGATTTAATAATATTGTTTTCTAATTTTGCCATCAGATAACGATTCGGATGGTGAAATATTTTTCCACATATGTCATGTCTGTCATGTCTTTCCGAATGCATCGTCTTGATGCATAGTTATTTTTTTGTGCCTATACGTTAGGCATCTAACCTATAAATTAGGTTCCCTATCAAAACATATTTTTCTAATGGAGTGCTGCACGCATTCCAGTTAAATTATTCATATACCTATAATTTATGCAAATATTAAAATTCGGAGGCAAGTCTGTTGGCGATGCTGAAAATATTAATAAAGTCATTTCTATAATAAACAGAGCTGTCAAAAAGGACCGAACTATAGTAGTCGCCTCTGCTATAAACGATACTACGGATAAACTGATTGACATTGGAGATGCTGCGGCAAATGGAAAGGACAATTATTTATCCCTTATTGAAGAACTACAAAAGAGACATAATGAAATTATAAAAAACCTAATCCCTGAAGATAGCCGATCAAAAATTCAGCAGACTTGTGATGAATTGTTCATTTCATTAAAAGAAATAACAAGGGGTGTTTATATTCTTGGAGAACTTACACCAAGAGCCCTTGACAAAATTGTAAGCCACGGAGAACTTCTGTCTACAAATATAATAAGTAAAACTCTTGTTTCAAGAGGAATAAACAATAAATGGGTGGACAGCAGAGATCTTATAAGAACAGAGAATGTGAATGGTCAAAACACGGTAATCAGCGAAAAAACAAAAGAGAATATAAATAAAATGGTTGATTATGTTAAGGCAAAGTTGATTATTGCTCCGGGGTTTATCTCTTCAGATAGAGAGGGCCATACTACAACACTCGGACGCGGGGGGTCAGATTACACAGCAGCACTATTTGCTGCAGGTTGCCAGGCTCGCGTGTTGGAAATATGGACCGATGTTACAGGAATGATGACTGCCGATCCTCGTGTAGTAAAAGAAGCTCGTACTATAAGTAATATATCATATAAGGAGGCACTTGAACTCTCACATTTTGGAGCAAAAGTTGTTTACCCCCCTACCATTCAACCTGTTGTAAGCAGCGGCATCCCTATTTTTGTAAAAAACACTTTTGAACCGGATGCGGCAGGGACCCTAATTGAAGCTAATCCTCCTGAAACTCAAAATAATATTAAAGGGATATCAAGTTCTGACAGTATTGCTCTGCTATCAATGGAAGGAAGCGGAATGGTTGGTGTCCCTGGATATTCAAGCCGTCTTTTTGACGCTTTAAGTAAAAAAAGGATAAACATAATACTTATTACACAAGCATCATCAGTACATACCATGTGTGTTGCAATAGATGAAAATGTTGCAGATATTGCAAAAGAGACCGTAGATGAAACATTCGCCTATGAAATATCACTAAAGAAGGTAAATCCGTTAAAAGTGGAGAAAGGATTCTCAATAATATCACTTGTCGGTGCAAACATGCGTAATCAAACCGGTGCAAGCGGACGTATGTTTGAAGCACTTGGCCGCAATAATATAAATATCAGAGCAATAGCACAAGGATCTTCAGAGAGAAATGTATCAGCTGTAGTCAATACCGATAATATAAAAAAAGCACTTCAATCCATTCATTCTGAATTCTTCAATCTAGAGAAGATCTCAACTGTATATGTTTTTCTATGTGGATATGGTAATGTAGGGAAAGCCCTTGTAAAGCAGATAGACAACCAATGTTGTTATATAAAAAACAAGATAAATATTAATATTATTCTTGCTGGTATTAGCAATAGCCATAAATATATATTCAACAAAAATGGTTTAATTCCGAAAAATGTTTCTGCTTTACTTTCCGAAGGACTTGATACATCGGATGATTGCTACTTTGATGCTGTATGTGGAGCAAACATAAAGAACTCCGTTTTTGTTGATTGTACTTCAAGCCAAAACATCACGGCAAAATACACTAGGTTAACTGAAAACGGGATTTCCATTGTAACAAGCAACAAGATTGCAGGATCATCACCAATAGAAGAATATCTCAACATCAAAACACATTGTCTCAATTTCAGTACTTCATTCAAATACGAAACTACTGTTGGCGCGGCACTACCAATAATATCTGTTATACGTCAAATAAAAAACAGTGGAGACAATATTCACAATATAGAGGCTATACTTTCAGGTACTCTTAATTATATTTTCAGTATTTACGATACAACCGAGCCTTTTGCCGATGTGGTAAAAAATGCACAGAAGGCAGGATACACCGAGCCTGATCCACGTACAGACTTATCAGGTAAAGACATGCTTAGAAAATTAGTTATTCTTGCGCGCGAAGCTGACATTATGATAAACATGGAAGATATTAATATACAACCTATTATCCCTTATAAAATAAATACTGAATGTGATCTTGACGAGTTTTATGATTTTCTCAGGCAAAATGAAACAATCTTTTGTTCTATTTACAAGAATGCCAAAGAAAACGGTTGTAACCTTCGTGTAATAGCATCTATGGATATGTCTTCTACTGAAGCAAAAGGAAAAATATCACTTATGAAAGTCAACAATACTCATCCTTTCTACAATTTATATGGTAATGATAATGCTCTAAGTATAATTAGTGACTTCTATAAATCTCCTCTTGTCATTAAAGGAGCCGGAGCTGGTGCGGAACAAACTGCTTCAGGAATCTTGAACGATATAATTTCAATAATAAAATAAATATTATGAATGTTGTAATTATCGGTGCCACCGGATTGGTAGGCACAAAAATGATTGAAATTTTGGAAGAGCGCAAATTTCCTATTGACAGACTCATCCCTGTAACTTCAGATAAGTCTATCGGAAAAAGTGTGAAGTTCAAAGAAAATAATATAAAAATTGTAACATCACAACAAGCGCTCGGTATGAAACCGGATATTGCACTATTCGCTGTAGATGCTTCAGTTTCAAAAAATCTTGCTCCAGAATTTGTCGAAATTGGATGTAAAGTAATAGATAACTCATCATGCTGGAGAATGGATCCTGCAATAAAACTTGTGATTCCGGAAATTAACGCTGACATCATTACCGAACATGACATGATTATAGCAAATCCTAACTGTTCTACCATTCAAATGCTTTTGCCCCTTGCTCCCTTACATAAGGGATATAATATAAAAAGAATAGTTGTATCTACATATCAATCTGTTACCGGCACAGGATACAAAGCACTTGAACAGATGTCAGCAGAAAGGAGTAATGCAAAGTGGGGTGAATATGAAGCAGCATATCCCTATCCGATTGATCAAAATATTATTCCGCATATTGACGAGTTCCTTGATAACGGCTATACAAAAGAAGAGATGAAGATGATCAATGAAACACATAAAATATTGGGGGATTATAATATTGCCGTATCCCCAACAACAGTACGTGTTCCTGTAAAAGGTGGACATTCAGAATCAATAAATGTTGAGTTTGAAAAGCCTTTTGAAATAAAAGATATTTTCAAAATAATTTCCGAGACAAAGGGAGTAGTACTGCAAGACAACCCG
>Ga0265294_10003517_pt1 | contig 19977 bp, 23 predicted proteins | sample MunlanPumphouse3_FD_192504 | JGI IMG/M metagenome (GOLD analysis project Ga0265294, IMG submission 192504) | Groundwater microbial communities from a municipal landfill in Southern Ontario, Canada - Pumphouse #3 | ecosystem: Environmental > Aquatic > Deep subsurface > Groundwater | place...
TGTGAGAGATTAATGCATGGCAACCCTTATACTCTAACAGAAGTATTAAACTACAAAAAAGAAGAACAATAATTGTTCCGCTTTCTTATGCAATAAATTATTTTGTCATTTGGCTGTGAATTGTAACTAAATTTAGTTGCTCATGAAATTGAAAGGTGATAAAATAAGTAAAGAAGAGGTTGTATATGAAAAATAAGAAAGCTATAATAATAGTTAATTCTGTTACTATGACTAGAGTTATAGGAACTTTTATTTTACCTTTTATCAGTATTAAAATATGTCCGGCTGAACTAGTTATATATGTTGGATTACTTTTATTAACTGATGCAATTGATGGTCTTCTTGCAAGAAGATTAAAAGCCAGCACGGTTTTTGGAAGTATTTTAGATGCAACTGCTGATAAATTATTAGGCATTGCTTGTTTGGCTGTTTTGTCTCAAAGATATCCCATTATGTTATTACCGATTTTAACAGAGACAATAATTACAATAATTAATCTGCGCGGTGCAATTGGCGGTGCAACTACTGAAAGCAGTTTTTTAGGTAAAATTAAAACTTGGGTATTAGGTTTAGGAATAGTACTGGGATTTGCCACAATTTATGTTAACGGTATTATTAGTGGGATTAATAGCTCAACTATTATAGGGAAATATTTAATTGCTTTTTTCGAAAATTTAGCTACAAATCAAGATATTGTTATGGCTATTATAGCCTCTATTACAGTAGGGGCAGGAATAATAGTTGCTTGTGATTATCAACATAAAGTAAAAATAGAAATGAAAAATGCAGCTGATGAAGGTTTTGTTTTAAAAAAAATGGTTTTAAAATCAAAAAAAGATTTGCTTTATGCTTTGTTTGACGAGGAATATTATCAAAAAACTAAAGGAATCCCATTAGCAAAAAAGATAGGAGAGTTTAAAAATGAAAAAAATAATTGAAGATAAATATTTTAAATTAGGCTTAACAGTTTTCTTAATAATAGTATCTTGTATAACGTTTTATTTTATTGTTGAAAAGTTAGGGTTAATAATCTCAGGAATTTCTTGGGTAATTAAACTATTTACACCTTTTATAATTGGATTTATATTTGCCTATCTATTAAATCCTTTAGTTCGTTATGTAGAGAATGTTTTATTAAAAAAAATTTTTAATAAAATTAAAATAACCAATAATTTAAAGAAAAATATTAGTCGTTTTACAGCTATTATGATTATTTGTTTAATAACATTAGGATTATTAGTTTTATTATTTAGTTTTGTTATCCCAGAGCTACTAACAAGTATTGAATCACTTATTATGAATATTCCAGAATATTTAGAGAAAACTAAAATTTATTTATTAGGGCTTTTAAAAGATCATAAAGATCTTGAGGCAATGGTTTTAAATAATTATGATGCAATAAATGCTTATTTTTTAAATATTATTAATGATTCATTTATTCCTAGATTAGAAGAATGGATAGTAATATTTTCAAGTGGTATATTTGGCGCAGTTAAAGTCTTATTTAATATGGTAATGGGGTTTATCATATCAATATATTTCTTATATGATAAAGAGAAATTTAAGGCTCAAATAAAGAAAGTTTTATATAGTTTGTTTAATATTAAATTTGTTAATAATATTATTGATAATGCTAGACATACAGATAAGGTATTTGGTAATTTTATTATTGGGAAACTTCTAGCTACAATTGTATTTTGCGTTTTATCTTTTATATTTTTAAGTTTATTTGGTTTTCCTTATGCATTACTAATTAGTGTAATAATTGCTATTACTAATATTATACCTTATTTTGGACCATATATTGGTGGAGTTCCTAGTGCCTTCTTAGTCCTTCTACATACTCCTGAAAAATTTTGGCCATTTATAATCTTCTTAGTTGTTATCCAGCAAATTGATAATTATATCGTTGGACCATACTTAACAGGTACTAAGATAGGAATTAAAAGTTTCTGGGTGCTCTTTGCAATTATGATTTTCGGAGGATTATTCGGACTTATAGGGATGTTGATTGGAGTACCCATCTTTGCTCTTATATATGGTTATGTTGATAATAAAGTTAACACTAGCCTAGCTAAAAAGAAACTACCTACCCAAACAGAAAAGTATGAGAAGTTAAATAGGATTAATTCTCAAACAAAGAAAATTATAGAAAGGTAGTAAAAAATGAATAAAAACATAACTTTAAATAATGCTCTAATAATTAGTTTAATTCTAGTTCTTATAGAACTAATTGTTTTATTTTTAATTTTTCCTTGGTGTTAGTATGAATAAAAATATTAGCTTAATGAAATTTATTATATTTCAACTTGGACTTATGTTAATTATCTTTTTTGGATATGCACTTATTTTGCCGAAAATAAAATCCGCTTGCTCTGAAGTAGACTTATGTTCTCAGATAATTAGTTGTGACTGTGAAAATGAAAAATGTATTTGTAAATATTATGACGAAGATGGAAAAGTTCTAGATATTGAGTGTCCTAATAATTATTTAGATTAATTGAGCCTAAAAAAGGCTTTTTTTGTCAAAATCTTAAATTATATGTTAAAATATAGGAAGATAGTATTGGGCGAAGATGGTGGCGAATGAAACAAAAAAAAGGACAAAAGAAAAAGAAAAGAAAAAAGCAAACAATTAAAGACGATTTGAAAATATTATATGGTTGCCGAGATATGTTGACTGGTTTGAAAAGTAAGGCTTTGAATTTTCATCATATAGTGAAAAGATTAGACGATGGGAAAAGAACAATAGAAAATGGTGCTCTTTTAGAGCAAGATTGTCACGACTGGCTTCATTATTTTGAGATTATAGATCCCGATATATATAAACTAGTAAATGAGTGCTTGGTGTTTTATAAAAATTGTTTGGATTTAGGGTATCTAGAATTAGTCGAACAATATGAAACAGATATATTTCCTGTGGCTCAAAATTCAGTAAATGAATATATAAGTCGTAGGAAAAAATGAAAATCAAACTATAGATTTTATATTTATAATTTGCTATACTTGAGGCAGGTGGAACATGAAAAATATATATGGATATAAATATAATGATTTAGAAAATAAATTGATACAAATAAATGAAAAAAAATATCGGGCTAAACAAATTTATGAATGGCTATATGTTCATAAAGAATTAGATTTTAATAAGATGACTAATTTAAGTAAGACAACTATTAATAATTTAACAAATAATTTTATTAATGATTATATTAAAATTAAAAAAGTCCAAATAAGTGAGGACACGATTAAATATTTGTTTGAGCTTAAGTGTGGCAACTTGATTGAAGCGGTTTTATTGCAACATGATTATGGTAATAGTATTTGTGTTTCTTCCCAAGTTGGTTGTAATATTGGCTGTTCTTTTTGTGCCAGTGGTAAATTAAAAAAGATTCGTAATTTAGAAAGTTATGAGATGGTTCAGCAAATTCTTTTAGTAGAAAAAGAAACGAAGAGGCGAATTTCTAGTGTCGTTATTATGGGAATTGGCGAGCCTTTTGATAATTATGATAATGTAATGGATTTTATTAGAATAATAAATCATCCAAAAGGTCTTGCAATAGGGGCAAGACATATTACCGTATCAACTTGTGGAATAATTCCTAAAATCAAAGAGTTTATATTAGAAAATATTCAAGTTAATTTAGCACTTAGCCTCCATGCACCAAATAATGAACTTAGAAGTAAACTTATGAAAATAAATGAAGTTTACAATATTGAAGAATTAATTAGCACGATAAATGAATATATTAAGGAAACTAATAGACGGGTGACTATAGAATATGTTATGCTAGAACATGTAAACGATAATAAAAAAGAAGCCTTAGAGCTTGCTAAGCTTCTAAGAGGAATGAATGTTTATGTTAATCTAATTCCCTACAATGAAACAAAAGTAAAGGTCTATAAAAAAAGTAGTATGATAAGAATTAGAAAGTTTTATAATTATTTAAAAAAAGCAGGTATTAATGTTACAATCAGAAAAGAATTTGGTAGTGAAATTGATGCTGCTTGTGGACAATTAAGAGCCAGTGAGGTGGAAAAATGAAATCATTTTATATAACAGATCCAGGAAGAATCAGAACTCATAATGAAGATTCAGTTACTATTTTAAAAAACAAGTCTGATGAACATTTGATGATTGTTGCTGATGGTATGGGAGGACATCGAGCTGGCGAAATAGCATCTTCGATGGTTGTTACTCATATCGGTAGTCGTTTTTCTGCACTTAGTACTATTGGTTCTAAACTCGATGCAGTAAGTTGGCTTAATGAAAACATTAATGAAATAAATCGTAATATTATTAAATATGCAGAAGAACATACAGATTCAGTAGGAATGGGAACCACAGTTGTTATGGCCCTTTTAACAAAGGAATTTTTAATATTTGCTAATATTGGTGATTCATGTGGCTTTGTTTTAAAAGAAAAAAAATTACATAAAGTAACAAATGATCATACCCTTGTTAATCTTTTAATTGAATCTGGTGAATTATTACCAGAAGAAGCTGATAATCATCCTAAAAAGAATGTCCTTATGAAAGCACTGGGATCAGCAGATAAACAAGAGCTTGATGTTTTTGATGTGGATCCAAATGTTGATGCGATTTTACTATGTAGTGATGGTCTTACGCATATGCTAGCCCAAGATCAAATTGAAAAAGTTTTACTTGAAGAAGATATTAGTGTTGAAGCTAAATTAATTAAATTAATAAAAAAATGTAATGCTAGAGGCGGAAGTGACAATATATCAATCGCGTATTTAATAAAAGAGGGTGGCGTTTAAGTGATAACAAAGGGGCAAAAAATTAATGATCGTTATCAAATAGTTAAAACTATCGGTGAGGGCGGAATGGCTAACGTTTATTTAGCTCGTGATGTGATATTAGAAAGAAATGTTGCCGTAAAAGTTCTAAGAGGCGATCTTTCGACTGATGAAAAATTTGTTAGAAGATTTCAAAGAGAGGCATTATCTGCATCTTCTTTGTCGCATCCTAATATAGTTGAAGTATATGATGTTGGTGAGGATAATGGTCTTTACTATATTGTTATGGAATATATTGAGGGCAAACATTTAAAACAACTTTTAAGAAAAAGAGGTACTCTAACTTTAAAAGAAGTAATAGATATTATGTTACAAATTACTGATGGAATGGCATCAGCTCATGATTCATATATAATTCACCGGGATATAAAACCTCAAAATATAATGATTTTAGAAAATGGTTTAGTTAAAATAACTGACTTTGGGATTGCCATGGCATTAAATGGAGCTCAGCTGACTCAAACTAATTCAGTAATGGGATCAGTTCATTATCTTCCACCAGAGCAAGCATCAGGCAAAGGTTCAACTATTCAAAGTGATATATATTCAATGGGAATTTTAATGTACGAACTTCTTTGTGGCAAACTTCCATATAAAGGTGATAATGCTGTTGAAATAGCTTTAAAGCACTTGAAAGATCCACTTCCGAGTATTAGAAAAGAAATGCCAAACTTACCACAAGCCATCGAAAACATTATTTTAAGAAGTACAGCAAAAAACACTAAAAATAGGTATGCTGATGCTCGGGAAATGAATGAAGATTTAAAAACTTGCTTAGAACAGCGAAGATCTAATGAAGAAGCACTTATCTATGAATTTTCTGAAGATGATGATATTACTAGAAAAGAAAGACAAATGTTAGAAAGTAAGAAGGAAGAAGAAGCAAAAATAAATAAAAATGATATATTAGAAAAAGAAGGTGAGATTATCGCTAAAAAAATAACCGAAAAAGATTTAAAGAAGAAAGAAAATAAGACGCTTTTAATCTTAGGAGCAATTTTTACTGGCCTTATTTTGATAACAACTTCGATCATATTGCTTTTGCCAAAACTTACAGAAGCAAAAGATGTAATAGTTCCGGATGTCGAAAATAAGACGATATCTGAAGCTGAGGCAATTTTGAAGAAAAAAGGTTTAACAATTGCGGCAGAAATAAAAGAAGTAACAAGTGATACTATTGAAGAAGGTAAAATAGTAAAAACTAACCCTGGAATTGGACGAACCGTTAAAGAAGGAAGAGAAATAACTTTATATCAAAGTAGTGGTGAGGGTACATATGAAGTTGAAGACTTTACTAGCCGTAATTATATAGAAGTAAAAACTATTCTTGAAAGAGTTCATAATTTATTTGTTATTGTTGAAGAAGAAGAAGTTTCCGATACAACAGATTATACTGAAGGACAAATTATTCGCCAAGACCCAGATGCAGGGACTAAATTAACACCAGGAGATAAAATAACTTTATATATTCCAGATATGACTGGAGTATATCCAGACTTTAGAGAAGGGGATTATTCATTAACAGATATTGAGGCTTTTGCTAGTAAATATAATTTAACATTAAAAGTTGAATATCAGATAACCAATCTTTATGAAATAGGAACTATAATTGATCAAGATCCAAAGGCTGGAACGACAATCGTAAATGGAATGACATTAAAAATAGTCATAGCTGAGGAAGAAGAAGTTAACATCATTGATTAAAGAGGAGAATTTTTGAAAGGAACAATAGTTAGACAAATTAGTAATTTATATACAGTTGATGTAGATGGTAATCTATATCAGTGCCGAGCTAGGGGAAAGTTTTATCACGATAAACTTACTCCTTTAGTTGGTGATAAAGTTATAATTGATCCAAATAATAATTATATTTTAGAAATACTAACGCGAAGAAATTTTTTAAAAAGACCAAGTATTGCTAATATTGATGTCTGCGCTATCATTACTAGTACTAAAAAACCAAATTTAGATTTAAATTTACTTGATAGGTTACTTACTTTAGTAATTCATAATAAAATAAGACCAGTAATCTGTTTTACTAAAATAGATTTATTAACAAAAGAAGAAAAACAAAACTTGCAAAAAATAATTAAATATTATCAGAGTTTAGAAATTAAAGTATTTACAAATCAAAAATTAAAAAAGTTTACTAAAGATTTAAAAAAGCAGACAGTTGTATTAACAGGTCAAACTGGTGCTGGTAAAAGCACTTTATTAAATAAGTTAAATAAAAATTTATTATTAGAAACAAAACCTATTAGTAAAGCCTTAGGTAGAGGAGTTCATACAACTAGACATGTCGAGTTATTTAAATATAAGACTTCTTTAATTGCCGATACTCCAGGTTTTAGTTCACTTGATTTAAGCAAGCTAACACCCCAAGAAATAAAGAATACTTTTTCAGAATTTAATGAAAATTGCGAGTATCATGACTGCATGCATTTATTAGAACCTAATTGTGAAGTTAAAAGTTTAGTAAAAAAAGGAAAAATTTTAGAAAGTAGATATCTAAATTATAAAAAGTTTATTGAGGTGAGGAAATGAAAATATCGGTATCATTTATAAAAAGTAAATATAATGAAAAAGAAACAATTAAATTAATTGATAAAACTGATGCTGATTATTTACATGTCGATATTATGGATGGTAAGTTTGTTGAGCAAAAAAATTACTCTTTTAAGGAAATAAAAAGGTTAGTAAAATATTCTACTAAAAAATTAGATGTCCATTTAATGTGTGAAAATCCATCAAAATATATTAAAGATTATGCTCTTCTTAATACCCAGTATTTAACATTTCATTTCGAAGCAGTTAAAAATCCCAATGAGATAATAAATGAGATTCACTCTTATGGAATTAAGTGTGGAATCAGTATTAAACCATCTACTTTAGTTGAAAGTTTAAAGCCTTATATAAATAATATTGAACAAGTATTAGTTATGAGTGTTGAACCCGGTAAGGGTGGTCAAGAATTTATGTCAGACATTGCTTTTAAAATAGATCAGCTTCAAGAAATGAATAGTAATTTTATAGTTTCAGTTGATGGTGGAATTAATAATGAAACAATTAATCATGTAAAAAATGCTGACATGGTAGTAAGCGGATCCTATGTTTGTTTAAGCGATAATTACCAAGAAAAAATAGATAATTTAAGAAATTAATTGATCAATTGAAAAAAATTGTAAGTTAAAAATTGACTTACAATTTTTTAATACTTGTACAATTATTAATATAAATTACTTCACGGTTGTTAGTAATTAAGTAATTATCAGTTTTGCCAACAATTTTAGTAATAAAAGATCTATTATTAGTTTCAATTATAGCATCAACTGGGAAAGTATCAAAAACATTTCTACTTTCTTGATTAGCGCTATAAAAAGTGTGCTGAGAGTTTTCAATATTCTCATTAATTTTATTTTTAAATATTTCTGGTAAACTCATTTTTTCCCTCCGTTTATTTATTATATGCATAAAAAGCCCAAACGAGCCAAAATAATAATATGAAAAATAAAAAGATGATTGTTATTTTAATATTTTGTTTAATGCTATTTAGCTTAATTAATAATTATAGTGCAAGATATATTTTACCATCTTATAATAATTATTTTATAAAAGAATTAATGTGGTATTTTATTAGTTTTTTAGTTATTTTTATCTTATCTAAAATTAATATAGATGTCTTATTTAAAAAAAGTTTTTATATATATTTACTAGGGAATTTGTTATTACTATTAACTATATTTATAGGTACTAATATTAATGGCAGTACTTCTTGGATAATAATCGGACCAGTTAGTTTTCAAGCTAGTGAATTTATGAAAATAGCCTTAATTCTTTATTTATGTACAATATCATCTAAAGAACTAAGTGATTTTAAATATATATTAATTACATTGTTGATAGTTTTAATTCCCAGTTTTTTAACATTTTTAGAACCTGATACAGGAGCAGTTATGATTTACTTTGTTATTTATATAGCCTTCTTAATAATGAGAAAGTTAAATAAATGGTGGTATATTTCAGCAATCGGTTTTATTTTTATTATTAGTATTTCCTTTTTTATAATTTATTATTATTATCAAGATTTATTTATAAATATATTTGGTACATCATTTTTTTATCGAATGGACCGAATAACAGATTTTATAAATGGGGATGGGTATCAACTAAATAAAGCATTAATTTCAATTGGTTCATCAGGACTATTTGGTAGAGGCATCAGAAATATCCCTGAGTATTTTCCAGAAGCTCCAACCGATTTTGCATTTGCTCTTTTAATAAATAATATTGGCTATCTAGGAATTATGCTATTTATTTTTATTTATAGTTTACTTATTTATAATATAATAAAAATAATTAATGATAAAAATAAATTATTTATTTTTCCGGTAGTTGGGCTTTTATTATTTCAGTTTACAATTAATATTTTAATGAATATTGGTTTATTTCCGGTAATTGGAATAACGCTACCTTTTATTAGTTATGGTGGAAGTAATTTACTTTCTTATATGATTATTATCGGTCTTATTTTAAACATTAAAAAAGTATCATTTGATACTTAATTACCTGTAATAAGGATATGGGTTGTAATTATATCCGCCATAATAATTGTAGCCATAGCCAGGCTGTCCTTGCGGATATACTGGCTGGTTATAAGTAGGGGCAGGTGAGGTTACATAAACAGGCCTTGGTCTAGTTGCTCCAACAATTGCCGCGCCTCCTAGACCTCCTAATAAAAATGGTGCCCAGAAAAACCTTTCACCATTATCTGGCATAGTATTATAATACATTTAAAAAACTCCTTTCATTTTATTATATGAAAAGAGTTATTTGGTGCTATTTATTATAAAGTCTATAAAAGTTAAAAGATGGATGGTTAAATAACCTAAAAGGATATTTACTTGTTCCTAGTCCTCCAGAAATATACATTGGAGAGTTATCTATTAGATATTCAGAATCATAATAACTTCTTGCTCCATTTACTTTTAAGACAGATCCAATAAAGGGAAGTCTTACTTGACCATTATGAGAATGTCCGGCTAATATAAGATCTGCCTGATAATCACCAAGGTTATTTACCGAGTCCGGTTCATGCATTAAAAGAATTGTATAGTATTCTTCATTGTAATTAGCAAATGCTAGATTAATATCTTGATCGCCTACTAAATAATCACTAAGACCGATAATTAATAGGGGATTATTACTATTGTAATAAAAAAGTTCTGACTTATTATCAAGTAGTTTAATATCGACGTTTTTTAAAATTTCGTTATATTCCTGACTATGATCATGATTACCTCTTACTACATATGATACTATTTCTGGATTTATTTTATTAAGCTCAATTAAAATTTTTGTTAATTCATCTTTAGAAATGTTTGCGTCATTATCAATTAAATCACCTGTAAAAAACACAATTTGGGGTTTAAGTAGATTAATTTCTTTAACAATATTTTTAAGTTCTTTTAAATGAATCGTTGTTCCATAATGTAAATCAGAAAAATGGACAATTTTTAATCCATGAAAATTATCAGTTAGTTTATTATTAATCACTGAATATTCCCTAACAACTAAACCTTTAGTGCCAATAAAATGACTGTATAATATTATTCCCATTCCTAAAAATAATATTAATAATATCAAATTTTTTAATATAGAACTTTTCTTTTCTTCTTTCTTTGTCATAAATCCTCCTAAAATATAATATAACATATTAAAACAACTAAATTATGTAGTGAGTGGATGCTGATACTGTCAAAAACATTTTCACTTCGGTAATAAACAAGACCGAAAGTAATACCTAAAATTAAATAGGGCAGAATATATATAATACTGATTAAATTATTAATTGATCCTAAAGAATGAAGAACACTAAATACTAAGCTAGAGCTAATTAAATATAAATATTTATTACTAATATTGTTAAAGCTTAACCTAAAAACAATTTCTTCAATCATTGGGACTATAATTATAAATGAAATAAAAGATGCGATTAGATATTTACTATACATTTCCCGGACTAGAATCTCATTAGTAATAGAGCCTTCGGGAATAATTATAATTATTATATAATTAGCAACCATCATTAAAATAAAACCAATCATCCAAATAATTAAGTTTTTCTTTAAATTTTTAGCAGGCTTTTTTTTAAATTTATTAAACATTTCTTTTATTTCATACCTATTAATAAATGAAACTGCTAAAAGTACTAATATATTATTTGAAATAGTACCTAATGTATAAATAATGGGTGTTTCATAATTTTTAATACCTATTAATATCATTTGGAGTATTAAAGATAAAAATAAATAAGTAAATAATGTTTTCGTAATTTTATTTTTCATATTTAACTAACATTCCTTTCTTCGTCCTTTCAGTCCTTAACAGGCACAAATTGAGTTAAAAAATTTTAAAAAACGTCGTTTTAAATTTTTTTTAATATATCTTATTTTTTCATTATATTTTTTAATCTTACCACTTCTTAATCTTATCATATTTTTCAAAACAATTGTCTTTTTTTCTTTGAAAATAAAAGAACCTATGTTATACTAGTTTAAAAGAACATAGGAGGAAATAATTATGCGATTAAAAACATTTATATTACTTAGTACATTTACCTTATTTATATGGACATCTAATGTAAGTGCTGATTGTACATATCTCGAAAAAGCTGCTTTAAATGAAGTGGCGGCTATGGTCAAAACTAATTATGAGGTAATTGAAGAAAACGTTACAGAGGAATTTGTTGACCCTGATACGCAAGAAGTAGGTACTATAGAAACGGTTAAAACTACTTTTAAAATAAGTATTTATAATATAGTAAAGGATTTGTATGTTGTAGAGAGCAATAGTTTTACAAATGAAGATAAAAATTTATATTATGAAGATACAGTTGATGGTGTTTATTCATTTATAAGCGAAGATACTGGGAATATAATAAAATATGAATATAACGTATATTCTAACTTAGAAAGTTGTTCCGGTGATGTATTAAAAAGTTATAGTTTTATAAAACCAAAAATTAATATATTTTCACAATATAGTATGTGTGAAGGACTAGATCATGTTCCTTATTGTAAAAGGTATATTACAGAAGAAGTTAATGTGCCAGAGGGAAGCTTAAATGAAGAAATATCGAAATATGTTTCAGATGAGAAAAAAGAAGAAAAAGCAGAAGAAGTACAAAGTAAATCAGGAATTAAAGAAATTTTGAAAGAAAATTATATTTATATAATTATTGGGGTAATAGGTGTATCTAGCATAACAATCTTAAGTGTCGTAATAGTTAAGAAAAGGAGTGCTTTATGAAAGTTGTAAGGTTATTAAGTATTTTTATAATAAGTTTATTTTTAATAAATGTAGAAGTAAATGCAGCTAAGGGCACACATGGTATTTGTTATAATGAAAAGATTGTAGAGCAAGGTTATTGCAGACTAGCATCACCTGTTAGTAATATTACAGCAGTAACTTATACTTTAGAACCTTATATTTCTTCTGAGCACAAGCTTTACTATGATGATGGTTTTAGTCCAGCATATGACAAATATTTTGGAATGATAGATGGGAAGAAAGAAATTCTATTTTGTTATGACCCAAATGTTACGGCGCCGACTAGTAATTATCCCTTTGCAAAAAGCATTAATTTAGACCATAAATATGATGTAGCGATTGCTAAAGTATATCAAATGTATATCAATGATTCTGTTTCTTTAAAGAATGCTAAAGGTATTACTTTCGAAGCTGCCTCTAGTAATTATTTGCAAGCTGCTAATGTAGCAATGCGCGCGATAACTAAAAAATTTGGTTTTGATATAAAAAATTCCAAAATAAATAAATATAATAATGTAGTAAATCAATTAGATGGTCGCTCAGCTAAATCTCCAAAACTAAGAGTAGGGGATGACAAGACAGCTGAAGGGAAAGTAGCAAAGGCAGCATATAATTTAGTAAAAAGATATTATAGTTCAGCACTTTCGGCTACATCTAACTCGTTAACCCAATTTAAATTTACTTTTAACCTTATATCGAAAGATATTAAAGATGTTAATGCAGCTGCAGATAAATTTGAAAAAATTATACCTATAAAGATTAATGGAATTCAAAAATTATATAGTGAGGCTTATAAAAATACTAATCCATCATTTTATATTACCGGTATTGACTGTGGAAATGATAAATTGGTATGTACATCAGATTCTGTAGGTAAAAATTTAGTTTTATATAATAAGAATAATCAGAAAGATTATACTATCTACGTAAAAGTATCTGGAAAAAAATCTGATTTTAAAAATCAAACTCCAACAAATATCGCGATAAAATATAAATATCATCATATTTTAAATGTTGAAAACTTAGCATTCATAAGAAATAGTTTTGATACGACAACAACTACTCAAAGATTACTTGCATTAATGCCAAATAGAGAACAAGGGGCATCTATGGGCATCAAAATAAATCTACCTGCCATGTGTGAAGTTAGAGAAAAAGGTGGAATTATATCTTATTACTATGGTGGAACAAAAAAATCTGAACTAGAATATCTTCAAGCAGGATGTTGTAATGTTAAACCAAATAAACTCAAAAATGAAAAAGCAATCGAACATTATATGGGCTCATGCGCAACACAAGATTTAGTAATATTAGATACAAAATGTGATAATGATGGAGATTTAACAAATCCAAGTAGGTCAATCCTAAAACAGCTAAGTATTGATAAAACATTGCGGTTAATTAATAATGCTGAGAAAATGTATCAGCAAAAAGCATACTCAAAGGCTGATCTTAAAAGCATAATGAAACAAACTGATAATTATCGTGATGATGTATATATGGCAAGCCTTATTGCTAAAGGAAATGATTATTGTTCTTTATATACAAGTGAAAGTCAAGTGATTGAATTCCCTGGAACTGCAGAGGCAACAAGTGGAAGATTCTTTATTTTTGATGAAGGGCAACAACCTAAAGTTGAGGGAAAAATAATGCTAAATTTCCATACTAATTATAATCGTTGGAAAACAGATTATGAAGCGGCAATTGCAGCTGAAAAAGGAGCTTATACTAGATGGCAAGAAGCACTTAATTTAAATGATGCAATTAGTGTGGCAAGTGCAAACGGTCGAGGTCGAACTTGTACTTATTGTTGTAAAGGTTATACAAAGCATTATGATGAAGATGGCAAATACATAGAGAGTACTTGTAATGGAGAGTGCTATCCAACTTATAAGTATTACAGTGGCTCAACAGCAGGAACTTACTATCGAGCGGATAGTAGCGTAATATCAAAAGCGTCCGCTTCTTGGGAAACATCAACTGCTTGCTCAGGAACTAAAAAACCTAATGCTGAAGTCAGTTATTATAAAACTTTATATAATACAGCTAAAAATAAACGCAAAAAACTAGAAAGTTTTAAAACTGATTGTGAACGAAAAGCTAATCTTGCTAATAACTGGAATTATTACTTAGCGCCAGATTTATATTTTAATTATAAACAAGAATATTATAAAAACAATAAAATGGTTAGTACTTCTCTAGACCAACCGATACAGTTGGAAGCTTCTTACAAAGCAGAAAAATACTGGCCAAATGTAAGCACAGCGGTTAATCAAATTCCTGGTACTAAAACTTACAAATCCGGAAGTGAGAGATTTAGGATAAATTACGGTAAAGTGAACTCAGTTGTAAATGAAACTTTTAATTTTGATACAACTACTGATTATAAAATAGGCTATGAGCAAACTTTATATTATAAACCGACGGTAAAATATTATGGTTTATTACCAGACGGATATTACGTAACTGATGTAACTAAATACCAAAGTGAAAATCTGTTAGATGTTGGATATGTCTTCAATGTCGAGATAACAAATTATACTAATCAATATTTAACTTGGTTTTCTATGAAAAATATCGGTCATTTAATGCGAGATACAAGTATAAAACCAAAGTTAAAATCAAATCTTCAGAAAAGTATGGATAAAGCTATTACTGAAATAGATGACAAAGCAGTACTTAAAATATATAATAACGAACAGTTAGATAGTTTATACTTTAATAATATTTGTTATTATAATAATGAACAAATATTATATAAACCAGATTGTCCAACATGCATTGATTTTAGTCCTCAATACTTCACTAGAACGATCGCTAAAGAAAATATGTTTCCTAATGAGGGAGTAAAAGGCAGAATAACTGGAGCTAACTGGGCAAGTACTAAAGGAAATGCTTTAGAAGAAGAAATATCAAATAATGGTGATTTAATTTATAGTGATATTGATGGAAGTAAAGGCTTTTTAGAAGGTTCATTTACTTTGACACCAACTATGATGAATACTATCAATAAAGAGTATAATAAAGGAAAAAATTACAGTGATTTTAACTTAAATTGTAAATCAGGAAAAGAATGTGAAAGCCCATTTCTAACTGATTTAGTAAAAAATTCTGATAATGATAAAGTTATTTTAGAAAATAACCGGATTAATGGTTGGCGATACTTTGTTGATGGAAAGTGGGAACGTGGTTCAATTTCATCATTACTTGACGGCAATTATCCTGAAGAAAATGCTAGGCTTACAGACTGGCCATAGAGGAGAAGATAAAAGATGAAAGAAAGTTTATGGGGCTACTGGATTGTAGTCTTTGGATTATTTGTTTTGGTTGTCATAATGCTACTTCAAAATTATACAACTACTAATCAGCAAGATTATTATTTGCTAAAAGAAGTAACTGATGCCGCTATGGAAGAATCTGTTGATTTAGCTCATTACCGAAAATATGGAGAAGTAAGAATTGTTAAAGAAAAGTTTATGGAAAACTTTATTAGAAGATTTTCGGCAACTGTTAATATTAATAAAACATATGACATTGATTTCTATGCAATATATGAAGCACCACCCAAGGTCAGTGTTATGGTAACAACTAGTACCGAGCAATATGCGGTTATGGGTGATGTTGATACTATAGGAGTAGTAAATAAAATAGATTCAATTTTAGAAACATATGAAAATTAGGAGGAATAAGAAATGGGAAACATTGGCATATCAATTAAAAGATTTTTAGGAAATAAAAATACAGTAACTATAATTGGGGTATTAGCAGGGGTAGTTGTATTATATTTAGGCTATAACTGGAGAGTTAATCAAGCAGTTGAACCTCAATCAGTACCTTATGCAAAAATGACAATTGCCGGAAATACTAAAATAACTTCAGATATGGTGGGCAGTATTAAAGTATCAAGGAATATGGTAGAAACAACTAGAACTTTAGTAACATCAGCTGGTCAAGTAGTTGATAAATATGTAAAATATGATACAACGATACCAGAGGGAGCTTTATTTTATGAAAGTCAACTTATGACAGATGAAGAGCTTCCTAACTCAGCTATTAAAGATATTCCCGAAGGGTATACAGTTTATAGTTTAAATGTTGATCTTCATTCAACTTATGGTAATTCTATAATGCCAAAAGATTATATTGATTTATATTTTAAGGCAGTTGATGATAACAACTATATATTGTTTGGTAAATTTATTGAAAGTATTCAAGTTTTAACAGTAAAAGATTCAGCAGGTCATCATGTATTTACTTCATCATCAAATGGTATACCTTCTGAGCTATTATTTGCTGTACCAGATGATTACTTTTTACTACTTAGAAAAGCAGGATATATTACAACAAATTCAATTGAAATAATACCTGTTCCAAGAAATAAAAGTTATACTGATAAACCAGGGGAAACTCAAATTACGAGTGAAGAGATTAAAGCATTTATTAATGCTAAGGCAATAGATGCAAGACAAACTGAATTTTTAGAAGAAGCGATTGCCGAATAATAATAAAGATTAATGAATAAAAAGGATGGAAAAAAATGAACGACACTATATTTTCACAATTAGATTTTGGTCCATTAAATGAATTTTTAACCGATGATAATATTACAGATATCTCTTATAGTAATGGTGGTCAAGTTTGGCTAAAAACCCTTGATAAAGGTGTTTATAAAATTGAAAGACCAGAGATAAATAATATATTAATGGAAAAATTAGCCTTTCAATGTTCCAATGTTATGGGTAAAACATTTAATATGGCACATCCTTTTTTAGACGCTGAAAGCGCTGAGCTTCGTCTTAACTTCATTCATGATTCAATTGCAACTAATGGAATAGCATGTGTTATCCGTAAAACTCCAGCAAAAATAAGATTAAATAAAGAAAAGTTATTAAATGAAAAGTATTGTATATTACAAATTCATGATTTTTTAGTAAAATGTGTTGAAGGTCATTGTAATATAATAGTAAGTGGTGAAACTGGATCTGGTAAAACAGAACTAGTTAAATATTTAGCTAGTCATACAAAAGAGAATGAAAAAATAATTACTATTGAAGATACTTTAGAACTTCACTTAGATCGTATTTTTCCTCATCGTGATATTGTTGCGATGAAGACTAATAATATTGCCTCATACTCAGATGTCTTGGTAACATGTATGAGACAAAACCCAAGATGGATCTTACTTTCTGAGGTTAGATCAGCTGAAGCTGTTATGGCCGTAAGAAATTCGATTTCATCAGGACATAATATTTTATCGACAATTCACTCTGATAAAGCTGAAAGTATTCCAATGCGTATGTACTCACTTCTAGAAGGAAATCAAGATATTGATCAGTTTTTATCATCAATCCATAGATATGTTCAACTAGGTGTATCAGTAAAAGGTTATATGAGTAAGGAGCTCGGACGTTTTCAAAGAGAAATTGTAGAAGTGTGCGAATTTTATGTAGATGAAGAGAATGTTGCTCGTAAAAATATAATTTATAAAAAAGCCGTTGGTGGAGGATTTGCTTTAAAAAACCCATCTAAGTATTTATTAGAATATTTAAGTTTACAAGGTATTAATTTACCAGTTGATACATTTAGAATAGAAAAATAATAAAGGAGGATTTGTTGTGGAACTAGTAATACTATTATTAATTACAATTTTTATTATAACTTACCGCAAAAATACTGGCGATAATTTTTATAAATTTTTAATGAGTGAAATTAATAGTGTTTATGAAAAATATGCCCCATATAGTTTTCAATCAGTTAGAGAAAAAACCCAAGAACTAGGTCAAGAATATACTGCTAAAGAATATGTTTCTCAAGTAATTATATTTGGAGTAGCAGGTGCAGGTATTGCTTATCTATATTTTTCAAGTATTATATGGGCAATTATTTATGCAGGAGCTGCAATAGCGTTTATTCCTTACCTTGCTTATCTTAGAAGTCAAAGAATTTATAGTGAATTTCTTTTTGAACAAATCCAAGTGTATACAACTAATGTTATTATGGAGTTTAATACGACTCAAAGCTTTGTTAAAGCGCTTGAAGGAGTTTTAGAATCAGGTGTTTTAGAAGATCCAGTTAAAAGCGATGTTAAATTAATGATTGATTTATCATATCAAAATGGGACTATTGATGAAGCAATTAACTATTTTAATGATAAATATCCATATTATATGGTTAGAAATATGCATCAACTATTTTTACAAATTACAAAAGAGGGCGCTAAAGATTCTGGTGAATCACTAGAGAACATGCTTCTTGATATCGATATGCTCGTCGAAGGTGTATATCGTGATAAAATGGATCGATCAACTTTTCATAAAAAGTTTTTAACATTTGGTTTTGCTTTATATCTTTTAGTAATGCTTACCCAATTTTTATTAGGGACAGAAAATTATATTAAGATGCTAGATGAATGGTATGTTCAAATATTACTTCATCTAATTCTAATGATTAATACTTATTTTCTATTATCTGGTGAAAGATTTTATAATGAAGATACGGGGGTTGAGTAAATTATGTTAATAGAAGTTTTAATAATAGGTGTCCTGTTATATATAGTTTTAGAGTATAATGGTAGCATTAGTACTAATAAGTTTATTATTGATAACTCAGATGTTTTTGTTAAATTAAAAGAAAAAGACTATGAATTTTATGCTAAGGCTAAATATGGCGATACAATTGATGTTGATAAACTATTTAATGTTCGACTTAGAAATGGATTATTAGTAATACTTGTTATGGTTTTCTTATTTATAAGTGATCTTAATTATGCTAATACATTATTTTGTATTATTGTTGGTTATGGGATGTTTAAACTATCTTATATTCAGTTAAAGAAGTATTATAATGCTCACTTACATAAGATAGATTTAATGCTTCCGTATTATTTAAAAAATTTAGAGATTTTAATCCAGCATTATACAGTTCCAGTAGCACTTGGAAAATCAGTAGAAGAAGCACCTGAGATATTTAGAGAGGGATTAAGAACTTTAATTGAAAAAATCAATGCCGGAGATTCAACAATTGAACCATATATGCAGTTTGCAAGAGATTATCCAGTCAGAGACTCAATGAGAATGATGAGACTGCTTTATAGACTTTCCCTTGGAAGTAATGAAAGAAAGCAAGAACAATTACTAACCTTTTCAAGAAACATATCAAACCTTCAACAAAAAGCTAGAGAAGCAAGATATAAAGAACGTCTTGAAAAGATGGAAAGTAAAACAATGATTATGTTAGTTACTACTGGAGCAGGAGTAATGGTATTATTGGTAATATCTATCTTAATGATGTTTACAGCAGCATAAAAACTAATTAAAAAAAAGATTTTAAGTGAATCTTTTTTATATGTACCTAATAGGAACGCAATAGTTATCTTTATTAATAGGGAATATTTCATTTATCATACATAAAACTGTTCCTTTGGCAATTTCCATTTTAGTATCTTCTAAAACCGAGAAATTTTTAATTGCTTCTTTACCAGGATTTTTACTTTTTTTAATTTTTAATTATTTCAGATATTACATATGTTTCAAATATAGCACCTGCATAATAACTAGCTTCTAAGACTTCTGCATTTGGAAACTTTGTTAAATAAGAAGCGCGTCCTGTATCCATAAAAAAAATTTTAGGGCTTTTGACCACTCTTTTTATAATGTTTTTTGAATATGGTTCTAGTAATACAACTAAACCAGTGTTTACTAAATAGACTTCCATGCATATAATGCACCACGATAAATGAAAACTATTTAACAAAGTAATTGCGTTTGTAATTACTTTGTTTTATAATAATCGGACATAACAAAGGGCGATGTTACTTGGATCAAATAG
>Ga0265294_10003518_pt1 | contig 19977 bp, 21 predicted proteins | sample MunlanPumphouse3_FD_192504 | JGI IMG/M metagenome (GOLD analysis project Ga0265294, IMG submission 192504) | Groundwater microbial communities from a municipal landfill in Southern Ontario, Canada - Pumphouse #3 | ecosystem: Environmental > Aquatic > Deep subsurface > Groundwater | place...
TGTAAAGGTGAAAAATTGCGATAAATCGTTCTTTTTTCGATTGACTAAACTCTAAAATTGAAGTAATATTAAAAAATAGATAAACATTTTATGAATATTACCGAACTAGCCAGAATTTTAAGAATAAATCCTCAGGAATTGCGCGATTTATTGCCGCAATTAGGGTTTGCTATTGGGCAGAAAGCGATAAAAGTTGATAATAATACTGCTAAAAAAATCATTAAAGATTGGCATTTTTTACGTCGTCAATGGGAGCAAAAGAAAATGGAGGCGGAAATAAAGAAACAGGATGAATTTTTGCCGAAAGAGAAAAAAACAATCTCCATTCCCAAAGTTATAACTGTACGCGCTTACGCGGAAACAGCAGGTATTCCGGTTAATCGGGTTTTGGCGGAATTAATGAAAAATGGTGTTTTTACTTCTATAAACGAGAAAATAGATTTTGATACGGCGGTGATTATCGGTGAAAATTTGAATTTAGAAGTTGGTTTGGCGTCTGAAGTTCCTATGCAGAGCGAGGAAGAGGAGAAAAAATTGGAATTAATTTTAGCTGGTGAGAAAGATGATGATTTGAAAAGCCGTCCGCCGGTTATTGTTGTAATGGGGCATGTTGATCACGGAAAGACGAAATTATTAGATTCTATCCGTAGCACCAATGTTATCGCGGGAGAAGCTGGGGGAATCACTCAACATATCGGAGCTTATCAAATTACTCGTAAAGATAGAACCATTACTTTTATTGATACTCCCGGACACGAGGCCTTTACTGCTATGCGCAGCCGTGGTGCCAAGGTGGCTGATATTGCTATTTTGGTTGTGGCGGCCGATGACGGGGTTATGCCGCAGACTGTCGAAGCTTTTAGAATAATTGAAGCGGCAAAAATTCCATATATTGTTGCCATGAATAAGATTGATAAGCCGACCGCCGATATTAATAAAACTAAACAAGAATTATCGGCCAAATTGAATATTACGCCGGAAGATTGGGGCGGGAAAATAATTTGTGCGCCGGTTTCCGCCAAAGACGGCACAGGAATAGAGGAATTATTGGATATGGTTCTTTTAGTTTCAGATATGGAATCTTCCGGACTGAAAGCTAACCCGGCCGCCGCCGCAGCCGGCACTGTCGTGGAATCGAATGTTGATAAAGGCGCCGGTCCGGTAGCGACCATTTTGATTCAAAATGGGACCTTGAGAGTCGGTGATCAGCTTTGTTTTAATGATATTATTTATGGCAAAGTTAAAACTTTAAAAAATTATAAAGGAGAAGATATAGTGGAGGCCGGACCGTCAGTCCCCGCAAAGATTTTAGGATTAAAAATTTCTCCGGCTGTCGGTGATATTTTAAATGTTGGAGAAGGAGAAAAGGTAAAGATTAAAAAAATTAAATCTGTTTCTCAGGCCGCGGACACTATTCCAGCGGCAGCTGAAGATAATCCTGAAGATAAAACTCCAAAAATAAATGTTGTTATAAAAACAGATTTTTTAGGAACGGCCGAAGCGGTTGAAGAATCTTTATTAAAATTAAACAACGATAAAGTCAGGGTTCGGGTAATTAGCAAGGGATTGGGATATATAACTGAGGGGGATATTAAGCGAGCTGAAGATGCTGGCGCAAAAGTTTTAGGGTTTAATGTCCGAATGTCGCCGGCTATTGAAACTTTGGCTAGAGAAAGACAAGTTGTAGTCAAGATTTTCTCTGTTATTTATGATTTGATCCAGTTTGTAAAAGAGGAAATGCAGTTATTAGTAAAACCGGAAATTAATCGGGTGGATTTGGGTCGTTTGAAAGTTTTAGCTATTTTTAGGACAGAAAATGATAGCCAAATTGTCGGTGGTAAAGTTTTGGATGGCGTTATCAAGAACGATAGTTTAATTGATGTTAAGCGAGGCGATGATTTTATTGTTTCCGGTAAATTAACACAATTACAGGCCGGGAAACAAAATGTCGGTCAAGTTGAGCAGGATCAAGAAGCCGGATTAAAATATGAAGGGAAGCCGGTTATTGAGGTTGGTGATATTTTGGAAGTTTATCAAGAAGAAAGAATCATCGGCAAGATTTAAATATGTCAAAAATTCCCAGATTAAATGAATTGATTTTAGAAGAGTTAGCTCAGGCGGTTAATCGCGAAGTGGGTTTACCTGATGCGCTAATTACTATTAGTTATGTAGAATGCAGCAAAGATTTGAAACAAGCACGGGTTGGTTTCTCTGTTTTACCGGATAGATTGGCCGGGACAGCATTGCGTAAATTACTTGCTTCTACCGGATCTTTAGTTAATATTTTACAATCAAGATTACGAATCAGAAAAATGCCTCATTTGTCTTGGGAGTTTGATGCCACCGAAAGAGATGCCAGCAAAATAGAAAAATTAATCGCCGAAATTTAGAAGTTTTTTTTGCATTTTTTAAATATTATTTATTCTTATGCCCCTTAATGGGGCATTTTTGTATCTGGACATTTTTACTGTTTCGCGTTAGTATTCTAGATTATGAATTTTATAAAAGATCTACAATCAGCTTACTCCAAAATTAAGGAAGCTAAAAAAATATTGCTTATCGGGCATGTTTCTCCTGACGCCGATGCCCTGGCTTCAATCGGGGCTATGGCTGAATTTGCCCTCGATTTTGGCATTGAAGTTTATGCGTATGCTTCTGGTCGGGTTGAAGGAGCTTATCAGTTTATTCCTCATAATGAGATTGTATCTTCAATCGAGCCGGATGATCTTCGAAAATTTGATGTGGTATTAATATTGGATTGCGGGTCTATTTCTCGTACCGGGTTAGAGCCGCGAATCAGGGAATTGCTTAGAGCGGAAAAAGAAGGGCGTATTAGCCATCGTCCGGAGATTATTGAATTTGACCATCATCAGCCGAGTGAAAAATATGCTGATTTGGAAATACGTTATGCAGACAAGGCATCGACGACAGAAATAATTTATAATTTTTTGAAGGTGAACGGTCGAGAAATAAATAAGATTATGGCTCATTGTATTTTAATCGGTTTAATGACTGATACCGGCCATTTTCTTCATGCCAATTCTTCCCGCGAAGCGATTGCCATCGCCTCGGAAATGTTATTACGCGGGGCGTCTTTACCTAAAATAGTTAACAGTACGGTTCATAATAAAAGTTTTTCATCGCTTAAAATTTGGGGGCGTGCTTTGGATAATTTAGAGTTGGATGAACGAACCGGCTTGGCGGTTTCCGCGCTGACTGCCGGTGAATTGGAAGAGCTTTCTTTTTCAGAGGCATTAAATACGGACACTGATCTTTTTGGCGATTTGGTTTCTTTCTTCAGTACTCTTAGCGGAGTAAGGGTAGCGCTGTTTTTGCGTGAAGAAAATGGTCGAGTAAAGGGAAGTTTAAGAACCAATCATGATGATGTCGATGTTTCCCAAATTGCTTCTTTTTGGGGCGGTGGGGGGCATAAAAAGGCGGCCGGATTTTCCATCGAAGGGCGCTTGGAAAAAACTGCATTTGGTTGGCAAGTGATAAAATAAAAAATCGGGTTTAAGCCCGATTTTTTTTTCGCCAATCTTGTATTTTTTGATGATTTCCTGAAAGCAATATTTTAGGGACGGGGTATTTTTTGTTTCCAGCTTTAAAAATAGCTGGCCTGGTATATTGAGGATATTCGTTGACTCCTTCTTCGGAGTGAGACTCTTCAATGATGCTTTCCTTATTTCCTAGGACGCCGGGAATCAAGCGAGTGATTGAATCGATTATCGTTAAGGCCGGAAGCTCTCCGCCGGTCAAGACGTAGTCTCCAACGGAGATTTCGTCGTTGATGAATTTTTTTATCCGAGCGTCAACACCTTCATAGCGTCCGCAGATTAAAATTATTTCATCCAGTTTTGAATATTTTTTTGCCAGAGATTGTGTCCATTTTTTTCCGGAAGCGGATAATAGTATTATTTTTCTTTTTGCCGGTTTTATTTTTTTGTCTAATTTTTTGATATCTTTCAGGGCGGCATAGAGCGGTTCTATTTTCATTAACATTCCGGCGCCTCCGCCGTATGGAGTGTCATCAACCGTTTTATGTTTGTCTTTGGTCCAGTCGCGCAAATTATGGGTTTTGATTTTGATTATTTTATTTTCTTGAGCGCGTTTAATTATGCTCTCATTTAAATAAGAGTCAAAAATTTTAGGGAAAATGCTTAAAAGATGAAATTTCATAGTTTAATTATAACATGGGGCGGCGCTTATAACAAAAAAGCCCTGTCGGGCTTTTTTGTCTATTTGATGCGAATTTAGATTTTTAAATCATCGATAGCGGAAGTGTCGACATCATCGCGACCGGTGTCTTGATGAGTTTCACGGCGATTGCCGCCTTCCGGATCATAGATTTTTAAGTTGACGCGGGAATTATTCTTGGCGCCAATAATCTTTAGCAAAGTGCGAATAGACTGAGCAGTCTGGCCTTTGCGGCCGATTACATAGCCCATATCGGCCGGATTGGTCTTAAGGGTCAAGAGGACGCCTCTTTCATCAATCGTCCGATCTACTACGACATCGTTGGGATTGCCGACGATGCTCTTTACTACGAATTCCAAGAATTCTTTGTCTTGTTCTCCCATAATTTTCATTTGTCTTTCCAGCCTTGACTGGCATAATGCCATCGAGCGGAAAAGAAATTTTATTAAATAACTGCTACATTAGCAGCTTTATGCTTTAATTATACCCTTTTTAAGCTATTTGTCAACGTAAAATGATTATTTTGCTTCTTCAATTTTTTCTTCTGCGGCCGTTTCCGCAGGAGCTTCGGCCGGAGTTTCTTTGGCCGCCTCAATTGAAGTTTCTTCTTTTTGCTCTTCTGAAATCGCTTCCGCCGGAGTTTCCGGGGCGGATTCTTTAGATGCTTTTTTATCGGCCTTGGCTTTAATTTGGGCTAATCTTTTTTCACTCGGTTTTCCGCCTTGTGAAATAGTGACTTTGTTTCCGGCCACTATTTTATTGCCAACCAATAAATTATTGACGGTTTTAGTCATTTGGGCACCTTTGGAAATCCAGTAATTTACCCTCTCGGACTTGGCAACCAGCTCTTTGGTGTGAGGATTGTATGATCCGAGATTCTCCAAAAAGCTTCCGTATGGATCACGGGTCTTTTCGAGGACTACCAAACGGAACATTTTTTTATTGGTTTTTCCTACTTTTGACAGTTTGATTACTAACATAGTTTTTCAGGATTATTTTATATTGAAAAATATTATCTTAATATAAGGTAAAAGTCAAGATTTTTATTAGCGGCGGCTTCCGAAGCGGCTAGGTCTGCTCGGACCATGTCCGGAGCCGTTTTGACCGCCATTTCTGAATCCGGAAGAGCCATTCCCAAAAGAAGAGCCGTTTGATTTGCCTTTTTCATCTTTCCATAATTCAGCATTTTCTTCCAGGCCTTTCATGGTTAAGTTTACTCGTCCTTGATCGTCGATTTCTTTTATTTTAACGGTAACAATATCGCCAATATTTAAGAAATCAGAGGGCTTTTCGACGCGATAAGGAGCGAGCTCGCTGACATGGACCATCCCGTCTTGGCTAGCGTTAAGTGAAACGAAAGCTCCGAAATCTAAAATTCTGACGACTTTACCTTTAATAACTTCTCCGGCCTCAAAAACGTGAACAATCTCTTTTACTTGTCTGACGGCTTCATCAACTTTTTCAGCTTCTGTGCCGCAAATCATTACTAATCCGTTATCTTCGATGTCGATACTTACGCCGGTTTCATCAATAATACGGTTAATGATTTTTCCGCCCGGACCGATGATGGCGCCGATTTTTTCAGGATCGACCATAAAGCTTATCAAACGAGGAGCATATTTGGACAATTCCGCGCGTGGCGCCGGTATGGCGGTTAAGATAACGTTTAGAATTTCATTTAATGCCGCTCGTCCTTGAGATAATGTCTTGGTGATTATCTCTTCGGTTAAGCCGTCGGTCTTGGTATCTAATTGAATAGCGGTAAGACCAGAGTCGGTACCGGTGATTTTAAAGTCCATTCCGCCTTCACCATCCTCTAAATCTTGAATGTCGGTTAATACTTCCCATTTGGACATATCTTTATTCGAAGCCAATCCCATAGCAATTCCGACTACCGGTTTTTTAATCGGTACACCGGCATCCATTAGGGCTAAAGTTGAAGCGCAAGTCGAGGCCATAGACGAAGAACCATTTGACCCAAGAGTTTCGCTTACTAGGCGGATTGTGTAGGGAAAGTCTTCTTTATTTGGGATCATCGGAAGCAGAGCTTTTTCCGCCAATGCTCCATGGCCAATTTCACGTCTTCCCGTGCCGCGCAAAGGAGAAGCTTCGCCTACCGAGTAAGGAGGAAAGTTGTAATGATGCATGTATCTTTTTTTGCTTTGTCCCTCGATTCCTTCCAAGGATTGTTCTAAGCCCGGAGCGCCCAGTGTTGCAATGGACATTACTTGTGTTTCGCCGCGAGAAAAAAGGGAAGTGCCATGATCGCGAGGAAGAACGGCTACTTGTGCGGATAATTCTCTTATTTCATTCAATGCTCTGCCGTCAACGCGTTTTTTGTCTTCGATAATCGCTCTGGTTACTTCGGCGTCAATCGCTTTTTCGACGGTTTTTTTGATTAGAGTCGCACGTTTGTCGCTTTCTATTCCTTGAGTGCTTAAATAGTCGTTTAATTTTTCTTTGATTGCTCCGACAGCCGCTTTTCGTTCGCCTTTAGAATAGTATTCTTTATCAAATAAAATATTCTTGACGTTTTCGCCGAGCCAATCTTCGCTGAGTTTAAGAATTTCGTTCCATTTTGCTTCGGCCTCTTTTTCCTCTTCCGATTTTTCTGAATTGTTCGCGGTTGAGTTTATTTTTGGAACAATGTTAGTTTTTAATTCTTTTATTAAATCAATCGCCCCTTGTAGCTCTTTCTGGCCGGCGATTATTGCTTTCAACATTATTTCTTCGGGGACTTCATTGGCGCCAGCTTCAATCATAATTACTTTTTTCTCGGTTCCGGCAACTATCAAGTCCAAAGAACTTTTTGCCTGTTCCTCATAAGTCGGATTAAAGACGAATTTATCTTCAATTAATCCCACGCGGATTCCGCCAATCGGCCCCTTCCAATCGATTCCGGAGATAGAGAGGGCGGCGGAAGCGGCAACTAGAGAAACGATGTCGTAATCATTTTCTTGATCGACGGCTAATACTGTTATAATGACTTGAATATCGCGTTTATCACTAGCTTCAAAAAGCGGACGAATAGATCGGTCAATCATTCTTCCGGTTAGAACGGATTGGTCGCTTGGGCGGCCCTCACGCTTAATCCAGCGAGAGCCCTTGATGATGCCGGCAGCATATAATTTTTCTTCAAAATCAACCATTAGTGGGAAAAAATCCACTCCTGGTCGTTCGGTTTTGGATCGAACCACAGTGGCCTGGACTACTGTTTCTCCGTATTGTACCCAAAGAGCCGCGTCTGCCTGCTTGGCGACGTGGCCTGTTTTAATTGTGAGAGGGCGGCCAAGCCACTCGCCTGAAAATACTTTTTCCATAGTGTTTGTTGGTCCTGGCCGTCAAATTACAGAACTGTATTATTATACAGCACTATCTATTTAACGGTCAGTCCTTATTTATGATTTAATTGTATATTAAAAATTTTTTGCTTCCCCCTAAATCCGTAAAATCATCCGCTTCTTCGATTAATCTGGAAGAACAGGTTTTTCGGAAAGCCATTATTTCCACCAAACATCCTTTATTATTTTGTAAATAAGAAACTAAAGGCAAATAATCGCCGTCGCCGGAAACAAGAATTATAACATCAAGTTTATCGGCCAGCTTAATAGCATCGATAGCGATTCCTACATCCCAGTCAGCTTTTTTCGCGCCGCCGGCAAAAATTTGTAGGTCTTTCATTTTTACTTCAAATCCTTGTTGTTCTAGAGCTTCCACGAATGGTGTTTCTTCTTTATTTTCCGTCCGAATAGCATAAGCAGTGGCCCGGATTAATTTCCGGCCGGCCACTGCTTGAGTCAGTATTTGCTTGAAGTTGGTTTTTTTGTTGTACAGGTTTTTGGCGGAATGATACATATTCGAAATATCCACCAAGACTCCAACTCTCTGCTCCTTATGCTTTATCATAATAATTTTATTTTTCTTCAATATCGATTTCATCTTTATCATCAATATTTTCCTCCTCCGGATCAATATAATTTTTTTCTTTCTTCTTTTCTTCTTCCTCCTCTTCCACTAATTTCTGGGCAATTCTTAATTTTAGTTTTGCAGCTAATTCTTTAAATTGTTCTTCACTTTCTTTTTGTAAATATTTTAACAATTTTCTTCTTTCTCCGACTTTTTTCAATAAGCCGCGACGAGAAGAGAAGTCGTGTTTATGGGCTTTCAAGTGATCGGTCAATTCTTTGATTTCTTCGGTTAGAATAGCAATCTGCACTTGAGGAGAGCCGGTGTCGGTGTCATGCACCCGGAATTTTTTAATGATTTTTTCTTTGGTTTTTTTGTCTAACATTTTTTTGGCGCTTTATCCGAGAAATAGTCCGAGACCCTTGGAAGATTCGTGGCCATATCCCAGAAAAAGTACATTAATTATAAAAATTGCTTATTTTAAAGCGTTTACTTTTCTCATTAATTGTGATTTGCGACGGCTGGCGGTATTTTTTTTAATAACACCCTTTTTTACAGCTTTATCAAGAGCTTTTATGGTTTTTGAAAACTCTTCTTTAACTTTTTTGTCGGCAGCCACAATCTGTTTTAGATTGGTTTTGACTAAATTTTTGGCTTTGCTGGAAACTTTTTTATTGGCAGCATTCCTTTTTATTCCCTTACGCAGTTCTTTTTCTGCGGATTTCTTGTTTGGCATACAGAATTTCTAAATTGATTATTAATTAAAAGCACTAGAATATTAACATAATAATAAATAAAAATCAAGGGTAGGGGTAATTGTTTTTTAAAAAAGACTTTTTTGTCAAAAGCCAATTTATAGCAGTTATTGCCCGATGTCGGGGTGGTGAGATTCGAACTCACGATCTTCTGGTCCCAAACCAGACGCCTTAGACCAACTGGGCCACACCCCGGGCGTGCTTGTGCCCCGGGTCAGAATCGAACTGACGACACAACGATTTTCAGTCGTTTGCTCTACCACTGAGCTACCGAGGCCCTTATTTTTATGTTGCGGGGGTCGGACTCGAACCGACGACCTCCAGGTTATGGGCCTGGCGAGCTGCCAACTGCTCTACCCCGCTATGAATTTGGTGGGCAATGGAGGATTCGAACCTCCGACCTCAACATTATCAGTGTTGCGCTCTAACCAACTGAGCTAATTGCCCGGCATTTTAAATTTGATCTTGCCCTTTTTAAAAATAAAAAATACTGACAAGACTATATCAAATAAAAAATAAAAAGGCAAGGGAATTATAAATCGGAAATCAGTAATGTTAGCTCGGTTTTTATATTCCCTTGGCCGGTTTTATTCATGAAATCCAGATAGACTAATTGATTCAAAAATTTTTTCAGTGTTAATGGTGAAAAATTGGCGGCTTGGCCGATGCCTTTTTTAATCACGAAGGGATGGAGTTTTAAACTTTCTTTTATTTTTTCCGGGTTTAGATTATTGTCCAGGGCGGCGCGGATTTGCAGGAGAATTTTAAATTGGCGGATAAACATCGTTATTAAATACTCGTCGCTCAATCCGGCAGCATATTGTTCTTCCAATAAACTTATTGCCCGGTTTTTATTTTTGGCGCTGATGGCGTCGGTCAGAGCGAAAATGTTTTCGTTAAACGAACCGGCGACCATTTCTTTTACTTCTTCGGTCGAGATTTTATCTTCATTTGTTCGGGAAGAAAGTTTTCGGATTTCTCCGGCGATTTGCCAGAGATCGCCATCGGTTAGGGCAATAAGCAGGGAGGCGGCCGGAGCGGAAATTTCTTTGCCGTATGACGCCATTTCTTTTTTAATGAAAGAAAGTAGTTGCCCGTTATCCAGTGATTTGAATTCCTGGGAATATTGTTGTTTTTTCAGGAAATCATGCAGTTTTTTGGCATCTGCCTTTAAAGAGCCGAGTTCTTTTTCACCATCTTCATTTCGAAAAATAATGATATTTTCCTGGTCATCGGTGAAAGTTTTTAAATAATTCAATAAATCGGAAAATATTTTTTCTTTTTTGTTTTTAAAAATGTTATTTACTATCACTAGGCGTTTTTTTACAAAAAGCGAGCCAGTAGTTATTTTGTCGGCGACTTCTTTTAGGGTCGCGGTTTGGCCGTCAATAATATCAAGACTGGTGGCGTCAGGATCGACGTTGTCGGTAAATTTATTCTTTAATTCTTTAACGAAGCGCCGGGAACGAAAGCTGTCGGCGCCGTAGGCGAAAATAATCATGAAATTATTCGGCGATTTCAACTCGCCTTAAATTATCAATTGGTGTTTTTAAAAAAGTTTCTCCCAGCTCCTTAAATTTATCGGGATTATCGGTTGTGCAGAATTCATGGCTTGGCTTGGAGACGGTTTTGATGTTTAATTCGGGATGGCGTTTAAGATAATTTTTCAAACTGGCGGCGATGATTTGTCCCGGTTGCGGGACTGTCACGCGTTTGCCCATGATATTTTTAATTTCTTTGTATAAAAAAGGATAGTGAGTGCAAGCCAAAATCAGGCCGTCAATTTTTTTTAATTTTAGTTTTTTTAGGTATTTTTTTAAAATCATTTTAGTCTCCGGTTTTCTTGACCAACCTTCCTCAATCAGGGGAACTAACAACGGAGTCGCCAGTTGCTCTATTTCTAATTTTGGGTTTAATTTATTTAATTCTGTTTTGTAAGAATTGGAATTAATGGTCGCTTTAGTTCCGATTACGCCGATTTTTTTTAAATTTTTATGTTCGGATACCATTTCCGCCAGCGGTCTAATTACTCCTAAAATTCGGCAATCCGGATGATTTTCGGGGAGATATTCTTCCTGCAGGCGGCGTAAAGCCTGGGCCGAGGCGGTATTGCAAGCGATAATTATCAGGCGGCAGCCCGAAGAAAATAAAAAATCTGCCGCTTCGCGCGTGTAACGATAAATGGTTTCCGGTGATTTTCCGCCATAAGGAACGCGGGCATTGTCTCCCAGATAAAGATAATTATAGTCGGGCAGTTCTTCTAAGAGATCTTTAAGAACGGTTAATCCGCCGAGGCCGGAATCAAATATTCCTATTTTATTTTTATTTTGCGGCATATTTTTTGAATAAATTTCCTCGTTCTTTGTAATTTTTAAATATTCCGAAACTGGCACAAGCGGTCGAGAGCAAAACAATATCTCCGGCAGAAGCTTTGCGTCGGGAAATCGCTATGGCCTCCCGCATATTATCAGTTTCGGATATTTTTGATTTGGGAAAATTTATCGCCAGCAATTCTTTTTTGATTCTTTTTGTTGCCTGGCCTTTCAATAGTATTAAAAATTTTACTTTATTTTTTATGGCCTTGGCCAATTTTTGGAAATCAGCTCCTTTGTCGGCTCCGCCAGCCAATAGAATAATCGGCTCAGAAAATGATTGTAAGTCCAGGAGAGTACTTTCGGGAGTCGTGGAGAAACTATTGTTAAAATATTTTACTCCATTTTTTTCCACTGCCAATTCCAAACGATGTTCAAGATTTTTAAAACGATTGATCGTTTTTTCGTAAATTTCCGGTTTAATTTTTAAAATATCGGCGGCGGCGACGGCGGCGGCAATATTTTCACGATTAAAATCGCCGATTAGTTTGGACGGCAGAGAAGAGGACGAGAAAAAAACTGTCCGACTTTTTATTTTTGATTTTTTCAGTCGGTTTGTTAATTTTTCGTTGGCTATTAAATATTTATTTTCTTTTCCTGCGGCGATATTAAGTTTGGCTTTCCAGTAGGCGGCAAAAGATTTATGAAAATTAGGATTGAAGGGATCGGCCGGCGCGAGATGTTCTTTATATAAATTGGTAATAACCGCTATTTTTGGTGAATGTTTCAAATCTTCGAGTTGGAAACTAGATAACTCCAGCACTATATAATCATCCCGTTTTATTTTTGTTAGAAACGATAGTGGCGGGATTCCGATATTACCACCCAACCAAGCACGTTTTCCGGCATCACGTAATATCTTATATATTAGCGTTGAAACAGTGCCTTTCCCCTTGGTACCGGTGACTCCGATGATATTTTTGCTGGGGCAAAGAGTAAAAAAAATATCGAGGGGATTAACGATTTCTATTTTCCCTTGTTTGATTGCTTCTTGAATGCCCGGGCAGGATATTGGCCAGCCGGGAGAACGGAAAAGAATATCAAATTCAGATAAATTTTTATTAAAATTAATTGGGTCTAGTTTATAATCTTTTATAACAATGTTAGTTTTTATCTTTTTTTCTTTAAGTAATTTTAATAATGCCTGATTGTCTTTACCCAAACCCAACAAAGCAGTTTTTTCTTGCCAATTTTTGTTCGTTTTTTGATTTTTTTTTGCTTCTTTATGACTGGACATAGAGCTTGCTTTGTGGTTAAATGATAAAAATGTAATTAATAGTTCTTATCAAAATAAAATAAAAATGAAAACAACATCGGAATTTCGAAAGGCAAAGATTGAGAATTTTTTTAAAAATTTAAAAATCGGTGCCCTTGTCTCGTCAGTGATTCTAATAATTATGGCAATTCCCGGACTAATTAATATCTTGGTGGTTTGGTTAAAGAATGGCCAATTATATCCGATGACTGAGGCAGATATCGTCGTTTTTAAGGAGATAAAGATTTCCTATTTGATTTCCCAATGGTGGAATATCGTTTTTTCAGTTTTATGGATTCTGTTGGCAGTCATTCCGTTGGTATCGAATTTCGCCAAGAAAGAAGCCGGTTGGATGAGATTCGTTCTCTCTTTGATTGTGATTATTGGTGGAATTATCGTTAGCGTTTTATTGGGAGGGCTTCTTTACGGGTTTATCTTTTCTGCCGTTTTTGCCATTTTGATTTTGACCGCGCAGATTTTTTATGTTTTAATTTTTTCTGAACGGTTTTTAGGATGAATAAATCAAGTCGCTATGTGAATAGCGGCTTTTTTATTTTAGTTCTCCCCAATTGTCGCCAATATTTTCATCGACCAAAATGGGCACCCGCAGTTTTAAAATATTTTCCATTATTTCCTTAATCAGCGGTGCGTAGTTTTTTATCTTATCTTCTTTAATTTCAAAAATCAACTCGTCATGAACCTGGAGAAGGAGCCGGATTTCATTTTCTTGATTTTTTATTTTTTCCGATATTTTTATCATGGCCATTTTTATCAAGTCGGCTGCCGTTCCTTGGATGGGTGTGTTAATTGCCATTCGTTCCGCGCTTTTTCTGACCATCGGCATCGAGGAGTCTATTTCCGGTAAGGGGCGCTTGCGTCCGAAGAGCGTGGAAGTGTAGCCGTGTTTTTTTGCTTCGGTGATTGAATTATTCATCATCTTTTTGATTCCCGGATAGGCAATGAAATATTTTTTAATGAAATCACTGGCTTGCGCGTAAGATATTCCGGCGTTTTGGCTTAGACCGTGAGGCCCTTGGCCGTAAATAATTCCGAAGTTAACCGCCTTCGCTTCTTGGCGCATCGTTTTTGTCACTTCTGCCAGAGGAATGCCGTTTATTTCGGCGGCCGTGGCGCTATGGATATCTTTCCCCGAATTAAAAGCGGTAATCATTTTTTTATCGCCCGACATGTGCGCCGCTAGGCGCAGCTCAATTTGTGAATAGTCAAAACCAACTAGGCGGAATCCTTTTTCGGCGATGAAAGCTTCTCTTATTTTTCGTCCCTCTTCTGTTCGGGCGGGAATGTTCTGCAGATTTGGGTTGGCGGAAGATAGCCGTCCGGTGGCGGTTATTGTTTGGTTAAAATTGCTATGTATTCTTCCGGTTATGGGGTTTATTTCTTTCGGTAAACCGTTGAGATAGGTAGTTTGCAGTTTATTCAGTTCCCGATAATCTTGGATTATTCCAATAAGCGGATGCAGATTTTTAATTTTATTAAGTTCATCTTCGGCCGTGGAAAAACCGGTTTTTGTTTTTTTGATATTGTCGGACGGTATTTCCAAGTTTATAAAAAGTATTTCCGCCAGTTGTTTCGGGGAATTTATATTGAATTTACTTCCGGCATTTTTGTAAATAGCTTTTTCTAAATCCAATAATTTTTTACCGACCATCGCGTTTAATTTTTCAAGAGATTTTTTCTCTATTTTAATTCCGGCGTTTTCCATCCCCCCCAAAACGGGAATAAGGGGCAGCTCGATTTTATTAGCCACCTTGTCCAGTTCTTCTTCTTTGATTTTCTTTTTCAATTTTTTGGTTAGGCGATTAGTAAAGTCGGCATCTTCGCAAGAATATAAACTTAATTTTTCAGGGTCGATAGAAGTAAAATTGAGAGTAAGTTGGGTGGGTTGCGAATCGGCTAAATCACGCTTGCTTATTTTTTCATAACCGAGCTCGGTGAAAGCCAAAGAATCCAAATCGTGCTGGCGATTGCCGGGGTTGAGGAGATAGGAGGCAATCATCGTATCAAATTCTATTCCGGAAGTTTCTATTCCTTGCGCTTTTAAGACGCGCCAATCAAATTTTAGGTTATGGCCGCATTTTTTTATTTTTTCATTTTCTAAAATTGGTTTTAAAAGCGCCAATCTTTCTTTGGTGCTCAGAATAAAGTAGGCCTCGCCTTCTTTCCAGGAAAAACTAATTCCGATTAATTTTGCTTTCAGGGGATCGAGTTCCGAAGTTTCGGTATCTATGGCAAAGGTTTTTTGTAGTTTTAATTTTTTTAAAAAAGCGGAAAATTTTTGGTCATTGTCCACCAATTGATATTTGAATTTCTCGGCGTTACGAATGAACTTGGCTTTTCCTGAGGCAAGAACAATATCTTCCTCGCTTATTTTTTCTTCCGGTGATTGGTTTTTGTCAGTGTTTTTATTCAGGTTGTCTCTTATTGTTTTTACTTTTACTAGCAATGACTTGAATTCAAATTCGCTAAAAACAGATAAAACTTTTTCCAACTCAAAAGAAGAGAAGCGGGAATCTTCCAGTAAAAAATTTATCGGCGCGTGGCAATCGATTGTCGCCAGGTCGCGACTGAGATAGGCATCTTTTTCATATTCTTTTAAAAGTTCCAGCCAGCGTGGTTTTATTTTGGTGTTATTTTTTTTAGCGGCGACAATAACCGCGTCCAGCGTTCCGAATGTTTGTAGCAATTCACTGGCGGTTTTTTCGCCGATGCCGCGGACCCCGGGGATATTATCGCTGGGATCGCCGCGCAAAGCTTTATAATCGATCATTTGTTCTGGTTTAAGACCATAACGTTCTTTGACTTGGTCTTCTCCATACAAAACACTATCGGACAATCCCCGACTCATCGTATATACTTTTGTTTTTTTATTTACCAATTGCAGGGTATCCAAATCTCCGGTAATGATTATTTTTTCCAAATTTTTTATCTGATCGGTTTGTTTACAAATAGTTCCTATCAAATCATCAGCTTCGAATCCTTCTAACTCAAAAATCGGGATGCTAAACGCTTCGGCTACTCTTTTGACCAAGGGGATTTGTTCATACAGTTCGTCGGGGGCCTTGATTCTTTGGGCCTTGTATTCGGCATAAGCTTCATGTCGGAAGGTCGGGCCCTTTTTATCTAAAGTCAAAACAATGTATTCCGGGTTGAATTCATTAATGGCTTTGAGCAGAAAAGATGTAAAGCCATAGACGGCATTAACAACCTGGCCATTTTTAGTTCTCATAGTCGTGGGTAGAGCATGAAAACTGCGATGAATCAGGGCGTTGCCGTCAATTATTATCAATCTCGGTTTTGTTTTAGACATAAATTAATTTTATCATCTTTCGGGGAGAGGAGCAAAAGCTTTAAAAATTGTTGGGACGCTGAATACATTGACTTTCTTTTTATTTATACTTAAAATAATTTGATTATAGAATAATTGATAAGTAAGTTGAACTTTAAAATCAAGAGATAATGGAAGCAAAAAATGTCTTTAGTAATCGTAGATTTTTGGCTAATCAAGCGTTTAAATCGGAAAAAAGCCGTGGTCGCCGAAAATGGGACGGAGGAAATATCGTTTATTCATATTTAACTGACCCCTTTCTCCTGGATAGTCAAAAAATTCTTCTTAGCGATTCATTCAGGAAATTGAATGGTAAGTTGCAGGTTTTTCCGAGAAAGGATTATATTAATGTCCGGGATCGGAGTGATCATACTCGTGAAGTATTTCGTCTCGGGACTTTGATGTCTGATATTCTTGGACTTAATAGGGAATTGGTTGCCGGAATTGCTCTCGGGCATGATGTTGGTTATCCTCCTTTTGGTAAAATTGGCGAAAAGTTTTTGTCTGAGATGATTGGCAAAAATTTCAGGCATGAAATCATGGGAATTATTTTTTTGGAACTGGTTGAAGACTTGGGTCTTTCTTGGGAAATTATTGAAGGAATCTTCAAACATCGTTCCGGAAATGGCACGATTAAAATTGAAGGGGATTATCCTTTGGAATATTCTTTACTTCGATTTTGCGATAATATTGCAATATTGTCGGATTTTGAGGACGCCATTTCTACTGGATATTTTTTAAAAAAAGATTTGCCCCCCGAGCTTTATCGACTCGGTGCCGATTTGTTTGAATGGTGGGATGTCTGTGTCCTCGCTTGTTTTGAAGAAAGTGTGGCTAAGAATACTTTTTCTTTTTCAGAGTCGAAAACCGCCGAACTATTCGAGTTTGTGAGACAGTGGGCCTATGAGAATTTTTATAAGAAAATAAAAACCGATAAAGACGCGGGTGAGGTAAAAGAAGCTCTTTCTGAGGTGTATTGGTTTTTAATGGATCTTAAAAGGCAAGGATTGTTTTCTTATGAACCGAGCTTTGCCATCGCTTTAATGTCCGAAGATGATGTTTGGGGGCTGAAACAATTCTCTAAATATCCGACTATTCGCGATATAAAAAAAATAGGAGAGATGGGTTTTGTTCGAATTCTTGAAAAAACGGAAAAAATTCCCGGTATTTTCAATTTTGAGTTGGATAATTTAGCCAAAGAATTTTATCGCATTTAAGATGATTAAAGGGTTAAGTAATCCCCGGCAAAAGCTGGGGATTTTTTATTCCGCTTGAAATTTTACTTGGTTTGTTTCTTCCAGAATTTCAATAGTTGCTTGGACTGAAGGATTGCTAGTATTTTTTAAGAATAAATTATTTTTATATTTTTGTTGAAGAGGCGATAGAAATTCGTCTCCCCAAGAAGGAGAAAAAGTCGTGACATCTAAAAAATCAATAATAACTTTTTCGTTATTTTCTTTAGGAAGTTGTGGGGATAGGGCGGCCAAAGCCTCTTTCCCTAATTGTCGCGAAGTTAGTAAGTTGCCAAATTTTTTTAATTCGATAATCATAAGTTTAAAAATTAATTAAAGCTAAGCACCCTCTAACGGCGGTGTCCGTTTGCTCGATTTTTAAATTAATTGTTTCATCACCCAAGGTAGTAAAAGCATTTCCAGATTGGAAATATAATTTTAATGGAACGTCCTTTTTTATATCTACCAATACTTTTTTGACATATTTCAATCCGTTTCCCCTGTTCTCCGGAGCTCGGCCAGAGATTTTTTCTGTAAATGCCGTGAGCAGCGCCTCGCTATCGTTCATTAAAGTGGGGCGTACCCTTTTAAGGGTGGCTAGAATCCCCTGGCCCCTATCTGCTAAAACAATTTGCCCTTTGCTTAAGTCATAGGCGAAAAATATGCCTCTAATGTCAGGCCACGACCCCAGGTTATGATCAAAGGAGTTATTGCCGATTTCTCCGACCACAGAACTGATAAAAGAAAAATCTTTTTCTAGTTTAGGAATTTTTTGCATCGCCATTTCTAAATGATTGAGTCTGGTTTGAAAAGTGGGGCTATCCAAACAAAAGAATTGACTATCCGGTTCGATAGCTGTTTGTTTTAAAATCCATTCTTCGGCTAAAGAGAAAATATCGCTTGTTATAAGATGGATATCGGAAAGCTTATAATAACGGTAGCCCCTGGGGCTGATTCGGATAGATTTAAGCCGGCCAGATTGATCCCAGCGCCTTAATGTTTGTATTGAAACATTAAGCATTTTAGAGGCTTCATTAATTTTTATTAATTTATTACGGTTGTTTATCATAAATATATACAAATATCATAAAGATATTCAAATCTATACATTTTTATATCAATATATACATTATAAATCAAAATGTGGAAATGTCAATAAGCCAAATAAACGATTATTAACCCTTAATAATATCATTTTTTGAGCCAGGTGTTGTCAATGCGCTGAATTATTACGTAAGTATTGACTTTAAAAATATTTTGTGTTATTCTTTATGAGATAATTACAGTCCATTAAAATAATAAATCATGAAAGTAGATTTGTTTTTAGGAGTACTATTATGCTCTGTGGGGATATGTTTGGGTTTTGGCTTAAATTCAGTGCTAGTTTTGTTGTGTTCATTCGTTCTGGATATAGACATAATAGTCTATGAGTTTATCAGGATAGCCAAACATAAAAAAAGATTCAGTATCCATAATTTTTTGGATGAAAAATCTTATCAACACAGATTTATTTTTCATCTGCCCCTCTTGGTTTTGCCATTAAGTTTTATTTTCGGCGCTTTATACGTGAATTGGATTTTTGGTCTGTTATTAATGACCGCCCTGTTATTGCATTTAGTCCACGATAGCGTTGACAAAAACTTTGACGGAATTATGTGGCTTTGGCCTTTTAATTCAATGGTATATAAATTTAGAGGAGGCAAGTTGACTGTGAAAACAAAGAAACAATTGGAGGATGCATCTAAAAATTTAAGAAGAGGCCTCCATGAGATTTTAAGGGAAAATAAGTGAACTAGATTTAGTTCACTTTTTTAAAATGAAAAAAATTTAATTAATCAACCTTGGTAGGAATAGTTATATGTTAGTAGGTTTTTTTATTTGTGGACCCTACAGGACTTCCGCGTCGCAAGCGCCTCGGCGGCGCCTGCTCCTTGTCGCGGCGGACCCGTTAAATGCTCCCTTTCCGGTCGCATTTATCGTCGCTCGATTACTATGGCTCGCCCTGCTCGCCATAATATCTCGCTCGCCGCCTGTTCTCGTCCTGCAGTTGCGAACTATTAACAAAAAAACTCTGGAATTCTCCAGAGTTTTGTTCGTTAGTGGACCCTACAGGACTTCCGCGTCGCAAGCGCCTCGTCGGCGCCTGCTCCTTGTCGCGGCGGACCCGCTAAATGCTCCCTTTCCGGTCGCATTTATCGTCGCTCGACTATTATGGCTCGCCCTGCTCGCCATAATATCTCGCTCGCCGCCTGTTCTCGTCCTGTAGTTTACCCATGTTAACTAAAATAGCTCCGTATTCACGGAGCTATTTTAGTTAGTGGACCCTACAGGACTCGAACCTGCCACCCCCTGCTTGCAAAGCAGGTGCTCTACCAGATGAGCTAAGGGCCCGTCCACTATAATTATATACTATATTTTAAGAATGGAGTAGCCATCCAACCAAAGAAAGAACTGCCGTTTCCGGTCATTAGAATTATTCCGACTACAATTAATAGAATGCCGACCAGTTTATATCCAAGACGAGAGCCCCCTTCCGTTCCCAATTTATTTTCAAACCAGGATATTCTTCCAAAATTATTTATAAACCATTCTGTCTTTAGGGTCAAGGCCAGACCGATGACGATTAAGATTATTCCTGATAAAAACATATTATTTTATATAATTAAGTGGATTATAGCGTGTGCCATTTACTAATACTTCAAAATGAAGGTGAGGACCGGTTGATCGACCTGTGGAACCCATGGCAGCAATTGTTTCTCCTTTTTTAACTTCATCGCCCACCTTAACAAATAATTTTGAGGCATGGCCATAACGGGTTCGTTTGCCGCCGCCGTGATCCAGTAATATGGTGTTGCCATAACCGCCGTTCCAACCGCCTTGGGCAATTATCACAACACCGTCATCGGCGGCATAA
>Ga0265294_10003520_pt1 | contig 19971 bp, 17 predicted proteins | sample MunlanPumphouse3_FD_192504 | JGI IMG/M metagenome (GOLD analysis project Ga0265294, IMG submission 192504) | Groundwater microbial communities from a municipal landfill in Southern Ontario, Canada - Pumphouse #3 | ecosystem: Environmental > Aquatic > Deep subsurface > Groundwater | place...
AGCAAAGGAACAGGCACAACAGGCATTGGTCGATTTGAATAATCAGTTGGAGGCGCGCATCAGAGAAAGAACGACTGAAATGCTGAATGTTACGGTTGATGTAGAAGAAAGGGAACGAAATCGTTTCTCAAGTGAGTTGCACGACGGGATGGGGCCTCTGCTTTCTACCATTAAACTATATTTCCAGTGGTTAGCTGATACCCATGATCCAGAAAAAAAGAAGATTATTGTGGATAAGGGGAATCACAGCATCGAAATGGCCATTCAAACAGCACGTGAAATGGCGTGCGGGCTTAGTTCCCAATTTTTGTCAGAAACAGGTTACATCAATGCATTAAATGATTTTGTGCAGCAAATCAACCTGACTAAAAAAATCAGCATCAATTTCATTGCCAATTCAAACGACCGGTTTGGTAGTTTCTCTGAACTGATGCTGTACAGAATCACAACCGAGCTGATTAAAAATACCCTTACGTATGCCAATGCTTCCAATGTAGAAATTACATTTAATTATGATAAGTTAAAGAAAATAATTTCATTTACTTATGCTGATAACGGAGTAGGTTTTGATTGGGAGGAAATCAGAAAACATAAAAAAGGGCTTGGATTGATGAATATTCAACAGCGGGTTCGGATTATGAAGGGGGATATTGAGATAAAATCGAAACCTGGAGAAGGAATATATGTTTCTATTCAAATTCCGGCAGAGAATAAAACTGAAGAAACAAATATACTGTCGTGATGAATAAGATTATAATAGTGGACGATCACGCTTTATTCCGTGAAGGGATAAAACTGTTGATTGAGAATGAAGGCCTGGGCGAAGTTGTTGCAGAGGCAGAAAACGGACAGGTATTGCTGGATTTGTTGGGAACACTTCAACCTGATCTGGTTATCATGGACATTGAAATGCCTGTCATGGGCGGACTGGAAGCTACCCGAAAAGCACTCATGATTCGTCCCGGACTCAAGATTCTGGTGCTTACAATGTTAAATGATAAGGCTAATTATTTTGAAATGACGAATGCAGGCGCTACCGGGTTTGTATTGAAAACCGCCGGTAAGCAGGAATTTGAAAAAGCCATCAAGACTATCATCAAAGGAGAAAGTTACTTTTCGAATGATGTATTGCGTCAGATTATCCTCAATATTAATACTGTAGGAGAGCATACGCTTAACAATGCCGGCTTGCATCGGGAGAAACTATCTGCACGTGAGATTGAGGTGCTGCAATACTTTTGCGAGGGACTCACAGTCAGTGAAATAGCCTCAAAGTTATTCATAAGTATTAAAACAGTGGAATCGCACCGGTCGGCTCTCTTGAAAAAAACGAATACTAAAAACACCATTAATCTGGTGCTTTATGCCATAAAGAATAACCTGGTGTCGTTATAATCAGCCATTTCAATGCTTTATAATCCATGATTTCCCCTGTCTGTATTTGTTGTTTGCAAATTACAGGTAAATTGTCATACTTCTGCAATTAAACTTGTATAAAATCAGGGTTTACACGGATAAAAAATCAGGGTTTACACCATATCAGATTTTTTAGCATTATCTTAATTTTGTAAGCCTAATGGCAGCTTGTTTGGTTGGCAATGCAAAATCATCAAATATTATTGGATATATGGAAATCTCAAACTATCAAACCACTCAAAATACAAAAATCAGTCTGTTTCCGAATCCTACGGCTGATTTCTTCCGCGTAAGTGGTATTGTTGGTACTGCTAAGTTGATTATCAGCAATATTCATTGTAAAATTCTGATGACGAAAGAAGAAGTGTCAAGCGATGAGGATATTTGCGTGAAGTCCTTACCCAGAGGTATTTACATTGCAAAAATCATTTCAAAGAGAGGCGTTGAAAGAAGAAAGCTGGAGAAGAAATAGCCATGATATTTCAACCTTAAAGAGTTTATTTGTTACATGAGGAGCTGCAGTCAGACTGCGGCTCCTTTATTTTTAACAATCAGTCAGGTTGTTTTCTATGCTTTAGTTCATTAGTTCGTTAAGTTTCCATGTCGTTTTCCAATTCCTTATGGTCATGTTTTGATAGTCGGGATGAGAAATTATCCGGCTAAATTTGCTTTGAGTGAGTTCAATGCAATTTTTGACGTGTATCTGAACTTTAGCGTTAAAACCTGTTCAATCCGAGCTGACAGTTTAATCCTATCTTGCTCTGAACTCTTGAAGATTACGTTACCACTTTGAATATAAGTTTGCACGTCAGTCAGGTTCATTCCTTCAAAACAGGCTTGAAGTTCACTCATTTTAATTATATTTTTTCCTCCAACATTGATTCCTCTTAATAGTGCAAGATATTGTGACATTTTTGATGTTTTTATTTCTGTTTTGGGGACTGAAGTGAATTTAATGTATCTTATTTTACATGCATTTTGTAAACTGCAATTTTTTTAAAATCATCTGCCTGATCGGGTTGTCCTATGGTTAATATTAACGGAATTAACTTCCCGATTGTTTTTGCCTGAGCAAAAGAAGTTTTGATGTCATTGCCAATATCCAGCAACATGACACCCTCCCGTGTTTTATCTGTAAAGTAAAAACTTGTTTTGATGCAATGATTCCAAAGAGAAAGCCAGGCTATGGTTTTTTTCTTGTTGGTTACTTTGCACAGCCATGCTTTTCCGTCGTGGGAATAACGCCATTCGGCGGTCAAATAAATGATTTAGCTATTTGTTATTCGTTATTCACTACTTATTATTATCCCTTTGTTTGAATATTTTTTGTAAATTTGCATCTTCAAAAATTTGCATGATATAACAAGATGAAATTCAACGAATATTCTCAGTTAAACTTATCGGAAATCAACAAGAAAATGCTCTCTTTCTGGAAAGAGCAGGACGTGTTTCATAAGAGTGTTGCCTTGCGGGAAGGTAAACCGTCGTTCGTGTTTTATGAAGGTCCGCCTTCAGCTAACGGGATGCCGGGAATTCACCACGTGATGGCGCGTGCGATTAAAGACATTTTCTGCCGCTATAAAACCATGCAGGGTTTTCTGGTAAAAAGAAAAGCGGGTTGGGACACACACGGGTTGCCGGTTGAACTGGGCGTTGAAAAAGCATTGGGTATCACCAAAGAAGATATCGGGAAAACCGTTACCGTAGAGGAATACAACGCTGCCTGTCGCCGCGATGTGATGAAATATACCAGAGAATGGGAAGACCTGACTGAGAAAATGGGTTACTGGGTCGATATGGATGATCCGTATATTACTTACGATAACCGTTATATTGAAACTTTGTGGTGGCTGCTGAAACAGCTTTATAACAAAGGACTGCTTTATAAGGGGTACACCATTCAGCCGTATTCGCCGGCCGCGGGTACGGGATTGAGTACACACGAGCTGAATCAGCCTGGATGCTACCGGGATGTGAAAGATACAACCTGTGTAGCCCAGTTTAAGGTGATTGATAAGACTGCTTTGCCTTTTAATGCTACAGCTGAAAATGACTATTATTTCTTAGCCTGGACGACTACCCCCTGGACTTTGCCTTCGAATACGGCTTTGTGCGTGGGACAGAACATCAGTTATGTGTTGGTTAATTCATTCAACCCTTATACGCATGCTCCGGTGTCGCTGATTTTGGCGAAAGACCTGGTGGCGGCACATTTCAATCCGAAAAATGCGGAACTGAAACTGGCTGATTATGTGCCCGGTGATAAAATTATCCCTTATGAAATTGTTGGGGAATGTAAAGGTGCTGATTTGATGGGGATTCAATATGAACAGCTTATTCCCTGGGTGAATCCGGGTGCAGGTGCGTTCAGGGTGATTACCGGCGATTTTGTGACAACAGAAGATGGTACGGGTATCGTACACATTGCACCGACCTTTGGTGCCGACGACGACCGGGTGGCAAAACAACACGGCGTTCCGGCTTTGTTGCTGATTGATAAGGACGGAAACCGGCAGCCGATGGTGGACAGGACGGGTAAGTTTTTCAAGATAGATGATTTGGATGCGCAGTTTGTCGCAGAAAAGGTCAGTGTTGAACTATATAAAGAATTTGCCGGTAGCTTTGTGAAAAATGCGTATGATGAAGCATTAAAAGATAGTGAAACTACGCTGGATATCGACCTTTGTGTGATGTTGAAGCAACAGGGACTGGCGTTCAAAATTGAGAAACATGTCCACAACTACCCGCATTGTTGGCGTACGGACAAACCGGTACTGTATTATCCGCTTGATAGTTGGTTCATCAAAACTACGGCTTGTCGCGATGAAATGATCGCGCTCAACAATACCATCAACTGGAAACCGCAATCGACAGGTACGGGTCGCTTCGGTAAGTGGCTCGAAAACCTGCAGGACTGGAACCTGAGTCGCAGTCGCTATTGGGGTACACCGCTGCCGATCTGGAGAACGGAAGATGGAACAGAAGAAATTTGTATTGGATCGACAGCAGAGTTGATGCTGGAAATTGAGAAATCAATCAAAGCCGGTTTCATGACCGAAAATCCGTATAAAAACTTCAAACCGGGAGTTTATACGGCTGAGAATTATGCGGTAGAAAACATTGATTTGCACAGACCTTTTGTCGATCATATCGTGCTGGTATCTCCTTCCGGAAAACCGATGAAGAGAGAACTCGACCTGATTGATGTATGGTTCGATTCGGGTGCGATGCCTTATGCTCAATTGCATTATCCGTTTGAAAACAAGGACTTGGTTGAATCCGGATCATTCTTCCCTGCTGATTTTATAAGCGAAGGCGTTGATCAAACCCGTGGATGGTTCTTTACCCTGCATGCCATCAGCACGATGGTGCGTGGTTCGGTAGCGTTCAAAAGTGTTATTTCGAACGGACTGGTGCTCGACAAAAACGGGAATAAAATGTCGAAACGTTTGGGCAACGCCGTTGACCCGTTCACGACCATCGAGAAATATGGATCTGATCCCTTGCGTTGGTACATGATGACCAATGCATCGCCTTGGGATAACCTGAAATTTGATGTTGAGGGAATTGAGGAAGTCAGGAGAAAATTCTTCGGCACCTTGTATAATACTTATTCTTTCTTTGCTCTGTATGCCAATGTGGATAATTTCAGTTTTACTGAAGCAGAAATTCCATTGGAACAACGTCCCGAAATTGACCGTTGGATTATCTCCCTGTTGAATACGCTGGTGAAAGATGTTACGGAGTATTACGAAAGTTACGAACCTACAAAAGCCGGGCGTGCAATCTCCGATTTTGTAGGCGAAAACCTGAGTAACTGGTATGTGCGCCTCAACCGGAAACGTTACTGGGGCGGGGAATATAACCAGGATAAACTTTCGGCTTATCAGACACTTTATACTTGCTTAGATACAGTATCCAAACTCATGACGCCGATTGCACCTTTCTATGCTGATCAGTTGTTCCTCGATTTGAATGAGGTAACCGGAAGAGATAAATCGGAATCAGTGCATTTATCGGTTTTTCCTGTATGCCGCGAAGAAGCAATTGATAAGCATTTAGAGAACTGTATGCAACAGGCGCAGCAGATTTCTTCGATGATACTGGCATTGCGCCGTAAAGCCGAAAAGAAAGTCCGTCAGCCGCTTACTAAAGCAGTTGTGCCGGCACCCGACGAACAAACTTATGAGCAAATCCGTTATATCGCAGAACTGATTAAAGCGGAGGTAAACATCAAAGAACTGGAAGTCATACCGGCTGATGCTGATATGGTTAACCTGGTGAAAAAGGTGAAACCTAATTTCAAAACCCTGGGTAAAAAATACGGCAAACTGATGAAGGACATTGCTTTAGCGATGACCTCCTTTAGTAAATCACAAATCAGCGAAATTGAACGCGACGGGAAATATCTGCTGAAGATAGGAGAAGAAGATGTCGAAGTTCTGGCAGAAGATGTCGAAATCATCACCGAAGACATGCCGGGTTGGTTGGTGGCCAATGAAGGTCGTTTGACCGTTGCACTCGATATCACGGTTACTGACGATTTGTTGCGCGAAGGTATTGCCCGTGAACTGGTAAACCGCATTCAGAACCTCCGTAAGTCGGCCGGACTGGAAATAACAGACAAAATCAACATCGAAATAGAGCGGTTGGATGAAATCAATGCAGCTGTTGAGGCTTATGGTCAGTATATTGCTTCGCAAACGCTGGCGACCTCCATTCAACTGGCTGATGCAATCACTTCACCCATCGAACTTGATTTTGAAGATTACATTGTAAAAATAAAGATTGAAAAGATCTGAATCTGATTAAAGTTTAGGTCTTATCATCAGATAGGATTAAAATGGGATTTCTTTTTTCACTGATATTTTTTCTTTTTATCATCGGGGTGGTTATACTGCTACTCGTGGTGGAATTTTTACGCTCCATTTTCGGATTTCGCCGCAGAAAGAATCCGTTTTCAGATGGTCAAAATTTCAATGGTGAACAAGATGAAAGATACAATCCTTTTAAAACTACAAAAAAGAGCAAGAAGATTATTGATAAAGATGAAGGAGAATATGTGGATTATGAGGAAATAAATTCGACTTCCTTGAAATAATACCCTCTTACCTCGCCATTTCTATTTTCCAGTATCAACCGGCCATCCTTTTCGATGTCAATGATTTTTGCTGAAAAGGATTTTCCTGTAGTCTGATAGGGATGGTAACCTGTTTTGCGGTACAGACAGTCCATATACTGTTTGCGAACTTGCTCCGGACTCATCTCGAGGTAACAGTGGAGTATATTGCTTGTCACGGCGTTCAATACCAAATCAATCGGATATGCCTTCTCTGCGATTTGTTTTAAGGAAACAGGATTCGGTGCATCAGAATAAAATACTTCCTGATTGATATTCAGCCCAATTCCGATCACCGAGGCGTTGATAATTCTTCCATGTAAGGTGTTCTCTATCAGGATACCACCAATTTTTTTGTCGTGCCAATACAGATCATTGGGCCATTTAATGGAGAATGATGCTGCTTCATCGGAATTTAACTCATTCAACGCATTTTTTATCCCCAGTGAAACAACTTGTGAAATGATAAACTGTTCCTCAATTGCGATGTGATGTGGGCGTAAAAGTAAGCTAAAAAGCAAATTTTTACCTTTTGCTGATTCCCAGGTGTTGCTTCCCTGTCCTTTTCCCTGACGCTGAAAATCGGCATGCACCACAAAACCTTCCGGTAAGGCACTTTTACGCAGCATTTCTTTCATCAACACATTGGTCGATGCCGTTTCGCTGATATGAAGATAAAGTTCGTTCATTTAATTCGGATCTACATCAAAACTAATTCTGATACTTTTAAGCTCCTGTTTCGACAAGATACGTTGCATGATATCCTGCAGGTAATTTTTGGCTGTTTGTAAGGATGCTTCTGTCTCAATCTTAAAAAGTATCTGGCGAATAAACAGGTTTTGAATACGAGAAATAGCAGGGATAACGGGTCCCAACACCCTGTTTCCGAAAACCGCCTTCATTTCCGCAGCCATTTCTTTTGCTCCCCGGTTGATGACTGCCGCATCGCGGTGTTTCAGGGAAATCTGAATCATCCTGTAATAGGGTGGATATTTGAATAGCTGTCTTTCTGCTGATTGTAATGCGTACATAGCTTGATAGTCGTGATGCAATACCTGTGTGATGACCGGATGATCGGGCGTGGATGTTTGAATGACGACTAATCCTCTTTTGTGTTTCCTGCCAGCCCGTCCGCTTACTTGGGCCATCAACTGAAATGCTCTTTCGTGTGCTCTGAAATCGGGAAAGTTCAGCAGGTTGTCGGCGTTCAGGATGCCTACCAGACTCACCCTCTGAAAGTCAAGCCCCTTTGTAACCATTTGTGTACCAATCAAAATGTCAATTTTGTGATTTTCCACGGCCTCGATGATTTGCTCATAAGCTTTCTTCGAACGGGTTGTGTCTAAATCCATTCGCTGAACACGGGCATCCGGAAATATCTTTTTAATTTCTTCTTCGATTTTCTCCGTGCCAAAACCACGGGTTTGCAGCCCAGGTGTTTTGCAAACGGGACAAATATCCGGAAGCCTTTCGGTGTAACCGCAGTAGTGACAATTCAGTGTGTTGACTGAAGCGTGTAAAGTGAGACTTACATCACAGTTTTTGCATTTCGGAATATATGCACACGCTTTACACTCCACAAAAGGGGCATAACCTCTTCGGTTTTGGAAAAGAATGACCTGCTCTTTGTTTTGCAGGGCAGATGTGATTTTTTCCAGCAATACATCTGAAAAATGACCTTCAAATTGTTTTTTCCGGTATGCTTCTTTCATATCCACCACCTGAATTTCGGGCAATTGCATTTCTTCATGTCGCTCATTCAGTTCCACAAAACCATATTTCCCGGTTTGGGCGTTGAAATAACTTTCGATAGATGGAGTTGCGGTTCCCAGTAAGGTTTTTGCTCCGTGCATATTAGCCAGAACAATGGCTGCATTGCGGGCGTGATACCTTGGCGCCGGGTCGTATTGCTTGAAACTTGGTTCGTGTTCCTCATCTACAATCACCAAACCGAGGTGGCGAAATGGTAAAAATATCGAAGAGCGCACTCCCAGAATAACTTCATAGGATTTATTCTGCAATACATTGTTCCAGATTTCGACCCGTTCCGCATCTGAAAATTTGGAATGATAAACGCCTAATTTGTTCCCGAATATCCGTTTTAGCCGTGAGGTCAGTTGGGTAGTCAATGCAATTTCGGGAACTAAATACAACACTTGCCTGCCTTCAGCAAGTACCTTGTTGATGAGGTGAATATATAGTTCGGTTTTGCCGCTGGAAGTTACCCCATGTAGCAATACAACCGGTTTCTCAACAAATTGCCTTTCGATTTCCGAAAGCGCTTTTTGCTGAAAGGAATTCAGAGTAAATGCTTTAGCAGTTTCTTGTGCTTCATATCCCAATCGGCCGGTTTCCTGTTGATAAATTTCAAAAATACCTTTTTTGATCATGTTGTTCAGTACGGTTGCACTGATATCCGTTTTTTCAAGGAGTGTTTTCTTGAAGACAATCTCAGTGTCTTTTGCTTTCAAACATTTCGAAAGTTCGATGTATCGCATCAGCAAGGCAAGTTGTTTGGGTGCTCTTGATAAATTATCGAAAAGGATTTTCAGTTTTTCTTCTCTTGAATAGGTTGTTGACAAGCGAATACAGGTCTCCGTCTTTACCCTGAATTTTTCCGAAACAAATTCATTTACCTCCACAGCTTCTTTATCTAAAAGCTGCTTTATTGTTGGCATGATATCGGTAATTGAAAAATGCTTGTTCAACTCAGCAATCGTGTGGGGTCTTCCATCGGACAAGGAATCAAGTACCTGTTGTTCCCTGGCAGGCAGCACTTCTTCAGCCTCAAAATCAGAATTGATGCAGACTCTTGTCTCGCTTTCTAATTTCAATCCGGAAGGCACAGCAGCCTGATACACCTCACCAATAGCTGACATGTAATATTCGCTGATCCACTCCCAGAATCTGTATTGTGGTCGCCTGAGCACCGGTTCTGTGTCCAGCAGACTGAGTATTGTTTTCGGTTTGTATAATGTAGGTTCCTGAGTATGTATGACCGCGATGATGCCAGTATATAATTTTCTGGCACCAAAGGGGACAACCACTCGCATGCCAATCCGGACACGATTGAGCCATTCAGACGGAACAGCATAGGTAAAAGTGCCTGAAACCGGTAATGGAACAACAACATCAACGTATTTCATGCGGAAAAGTTTGTAACACGACTGTACCTCCTGTTTTATTAATTAAATCGGCACGGGTGATAACCACTTTTTTTACACCTGCTTGCAGTGCTTCAAAGGCGTTTTCTAATTTAGGAATCATACCCCCCTGAATGATACCAGACTGCACATAGTTTTCAAAAAGCGCCGGTGTTAATTCAGTGATCACACTATTATCGTCATTTTCGTCTTTTAGTACGCCTTTTTTTTCGAAGCAATATAGCAATGTTACATCAAAATAGGCTGACAATGCTTTGGCTGCTTCTCCGGCAATAGTATCTGCATTGGTGTTCAGGAGATTTCCTGCTTTGTCATGGGTCAGCGGGGCTAAAACCGGAACCACATCCTTTGCAATCAAATCAGCCAGAATGGAAGCGTTCACTTCCTTCACATCACCCACAAAGCCATAATCTACATCCTTGACAGGACGCTTTTCAGAACGCATGTAATTCAGATCGGCGCCGATCAGACCCAAAGCGTTGATACCCAGTGCCTGCAAGCCGGCCACAATTTGTTTGTTCACCAGTCCGCCATAAACCATCGTAACCACTTTCAACATTTCCTCATCGGTAATGCGGCGTCCATTGACCATCTTGCTCTCGATTCCAAGCCGGGCAGCCATGGCAGTAGCCGAACGTCCTCCGCCATGTACCAGTACTTTATGACCTTTTATCTTCGCAAAATCGGCTAAGAGTTGTTGCAAAGAGGCTGGTTCTTCAACAATTTTGCCTCCTACTTTTATGAGTATCAGTTTTTCCATCAGAATTGAATCATTGAATGAATATCTGTAACATTGTTGAGTTGCTTTCTTCCTTTCAGAAACACCAACTCAATCATAAAACTCACATAAATCGCTTTGGTGTCAAAATTTGCAAGTAGTTTGAGTGCGGCTCCTGCGCTTCCACCTGTTGCCAGCAAATCATCATGCAACACCACCACATCACCGGGTTCTATCGCGTCCTTGTGGATTTCCAGTGCGTCCTGACCGTATTCCAGGTCATAAGTCCGTCGGAAAGTATCGGCCGGTAATTTTCCGGGCTTACGCAACAACACAAAACCGGCACCCAACTTGTAGGCTAAAATACTTCCTAACACGAAACCGCGGCTTTCCACTCCGACAACCTTCGTAATGCCTTTATCCTTGTAGTATTCGTACAATTCATCTACGATGAAGCGCAAAACCTCCGGATCTTTCATTGCCGTGGTGATATCTTTAAATAATATGCCGGGTTTGGGGAAGTCGGGGACATCTCTGATAGAGGCAATAACTTTTTCTATGTTCATAATTTTGAATGTTTTGGGAGTCAATTTTTTTAAGAAGTTAAGAAGTTAGTTTCATTGAATAAAGTTTCTCTTATTAATTACTAACTATTTTCTAATAACCTTTTGATAACCACTTGCGCGGAAATTTCGCGGTTGGCGGCTTCGGGGATGACAATCGACTGCGGACTTTCAATCACCTCGTCGGTCACAATCATGTTGCGGCGCACAGGGAGACAATGCATGAAATAAGCGTTGTTGGTCACGGCCATCTGGCGCTCGCTTACTGTCCAGTTACGATCAGTACTCAGAATTTTGCCATAGTTCGGATCCTGATAGGCTGCCCAGTTCTTGGCATAAATAAAATCGGCGCCTTCAAAGGCTTTCATCTGGTTGTATTCCACTTTTGCTCCACGCACAAAATCATCCGCCAGTTCATATCCTTCGGGATGGGTAATCACAAAATCCACATCCGCTTCATTCATAAAATCGGCAAAAGAATTAGGCACCGCCTGTGGCAAGGCTCTCGGATGCGGTGCCCAGGTCAATACCACCTTCGGACGTGCTGTTTTTTTGTGCTCCTCGATGGTGATGAGATCGGCAAAAGCCTGCAAAGGATGCGCGGTTGCCGCTTCCATGCTGAAAACCGGTTTGCCCGAGTATTTGATAAACTGATTGATGATGGTTTCACTATAATCGAAGAATTTGTCCTCGAACTGTGCAAAAGCCCGCACCCCAATCACATCACAATAAGCACCCATCACAGGAATCGCTTCGAGGATGTGTTCCGGCTTGTCACCATCCATCACCACACCTCGCTCTGTTTCCAATTTCCAGGCGCCTTGGTTAATGTCGAGCACCATGGTGTTCATGCCCAGGTTCATGCCTGCCTTTTGAGTACTCAAACGCGTGCGCAAACTCGAGTTGAAGAATACCATCAGCAGGGTTTTATTTTCTCCGATGTGCTTGTAAGCGTACCGGTTCTTCTTGATTTCCAATGCCTCCTGCACAGCTTGTTGCAAATTGCCGAGGTCTTTGACGTTGGTGTATGTTTTCATATTCTATTTTGGGTCTAAAGTCTGACGTCAAAAGTCTCATGTCTGTCGTTTGACATTTGTCGTTAGTCGTTAGTCGTTAGACGTTTGTCGTTAGTCGTTATTTCGGTTGCATCACAATCAGCGGAATCAACATTTCTTCGAGTGAAATACCGCCATGCTGAAATGTGTTTTTATAATAACTCACATAATGGTTGTAATTATTTGGATAAGCAAAAAAATCTTCGTTGCCGGCAAAGATGTAGGTTGAACTCACATTCGGACTGGGCAACCCAATTTGTTTGGGATTCGAAATTTCATAAACTTCCTTACGGTTATAGGTCAGGTTCTTTCCTATTTTATAACGCAAATTCACATTAGTGTTCTTATCTCCGATTACCTTGATTGGATTTTTTACCTGGATGGTTCCGTGGTCGGTGGTCAGGATTACCTTGTATCCCCTGCGGGCGATGGCTTTCAGCAATTCGAGCGTACCGGAATGCTTGAACCAGGATACCGTCAGTGAACGGTATGCATTTTCATCGTTGGCCAGCTCACGCATCATCTTAGACTCCGTACGGGAATGTGAAAGCATGTCGATAAAGTTCAACACACACACATTCAGCTGATTATTATCCAATTGGGGCAGTCTTTCAATTAACTTTTCACAATAAGACGATTCATTTACCTTATGATAAGAAAAAGCATAATTTTTTCTGAAGCGTTGCAATTGAGTCTGAATTAAAACTTTCTCGTTCAGATTCTTACCTTCTTCTTCCTCTTCATCTACCCATAAATCCGGAAACAGTTGCTGAATCTGTACCGGCATCAAACCTGAAAAAATAGCATTCCGCGCATATTGCGTGGCTGTTGGCAGAATACTCGAATATAATTCTTCTTCCGGAAATGAATAATATTCATTCAGCATTTCACGGATCATTTTCCACTGGTCGAAACGGAAGTTATCAATCAGTACAAAAAACACTTTTTCACCATCATCCAACAGGGGAAAAACCCTGGTTTTAAATACATCTGGACTTAACAAAGGTCTTTTTTCCGGATTTTTGAACCAATCTGTATAGTTTTTTTTGATGAACTTATTGAATGTACTGTTGGCTTCTGCTTTTTGCATGCGCAACATTTCGTCCATGCCACTGTCTGTTTCCGACAATTCCAGTTCCCAATAAATCAGTTTCTTATATACTTCCACCCAATCTTCATAGGTCAGCGAATCGTTGATTTGCATGCCAATCCGGCCAAATTCGGAACGATAGGAGGAAGTGGTATGCTCCGTCAGGATTTCTTTTTTGTGGATATTTTTTTTCAGGGTAAGCAAAATCTGACTGGGATTCACCGGCTTGGTGAGATAATCAGTAATTTTACTGCCGATAGCCATGTTCATGATATTCTCCTCTTCACTTTTAGTAATCATCACCAACGGCACATTCGGATGTATTTCTTTGATGAGCGGAATAGTTTCCAAACCGCTCAAACCCGGCATGTTTTCATCTAAAAAGATGATATCAAAACTTTCTTTTTTACATAAATCCACCGCATCTTTTCCGTTGGATGCCGTTATCACCTCATATCCCTTTTCTTCCAGAAAAAGCACATAGACTTTCAGCAAGTCAATCTCATCATCTGCCCATAAAATCCTGTCTTTCTTCATCTTATTCAATTTTAATATTTTCCTCATCAAACTTTTTTTCAGATTCCATTTCCGACCGGTACATCAGATAATCATCCAGGGTAAATCCGGATTTTGTTAAGGCATAATTGTGGTCGGAAATAACCATCGGGAAAGTTTTTAACTCTTTCATCAGTTTTACAATTTCCTCTTCTTCCGAAATGGTTTCCAGATACCAGACAGCATCGGCGTAATTGTCGAAATCGAAAACAGACAACACGTTTCTCGTTGCATCAATTCTGCTGATATTCAGTTCGAAATCTTTCAGCAGAAAACGCGAGAAATTAAATATGGCCAACTGAAACTGAAGCGCATACAACGATTCTTCCGGCTCCGACGATATCAGCATCACTCGGTGCATGGTTTGTTTATCCGGACTGAAAGCCAGGGTTATGCTATCGCCATTGTCAACTTTCACCTGCACCTCACGACGAGCCAGGATGGTGCCGTGGGTTGTACCCTGTTGTGCTTCTCGTCCCTGTTTTATCAAGGCCAGCATATCTTTCAAAATGGAGCTCACATCACTGGTTGGATAAGCATCAAGTAGTTCAGTTAATGCTTGCTCAAATTGCTCCGTTTCTTTTGTTTTACCAATGCTGAGTGCTTTCAGAAAAAGGAATTTCGGCATCAGGGTACTCATCGGATATTTTTCAGCAACATACTGAACCTGACTGAAGACCGTCTCAAAATCAGTTTTATTGAATGCTTCATATGCCAATCGATATATCGAATCCTGCTCGACAAACATTTGCTGCTTGGTTTCGATGTAGTTGGGATTAGCAAGCAACTGTGCGTACCGGTTGTCGGGAAAACCATTTATCAACTTCTCCCTAGCTGTTTCCGCTTCCGCAACCTGGCTTAGTCTGGTGTGCATCAGATACGACTGATACAGTGCATCCGGAACCAGCTCATAACCGTCAAAGCGTTCCATATATTCCCTGAAGGTTTCGATTGATAGCGGCAAATCTTCCAGCTTGTCTTTGTAAATCATCCCCATATTAAACAACGCTTCCGCCCAGATTTGACTCGAACGGGCAAGTTGCTCTTCGGTAACCGGTATCTGTCTCAGGTAATAAGCCGGATTTTTATTGTCCGGAATTGCTTCTCCCTGTTGTTGAACTCCCCCCTCTGCAAATATACCTGTTTCATATCCTGGTACCAAATCGTTAGGTAAAGTGTCGTTTGCAACAGTCCCATTTGTAGGTTCATCCCCAAAGAGTACGGCTGATTTATTAACTCGTCTCCAGTTATCTTCCAGCTTTCGTCTTCCCCAACGGGACTGAAATTCCGTTTGTCCGCTGCGAATCAGATTCGGATTGTAAAAATACCATTCTCCCTGAGGATTTCGACCTCCAATCATGGGCATAGCTGCTACCTGACCCGCTCGTTCCTGATTTTCCTCCTGCAACTGCCTCGTTCTCTCCTCTTTTTCGACGGCTAGTTTTTCCTCTTGTTCCAGTTTGGCTATATATGCATTGATGTTTTTCAGTCTGTCTGCTTCCGACATGGCCGAGAGCTTTTGCAGGCTATCTTGTAATACCACCATCTCATGTTGCACAACCAGTTCGGAAAGTACTTCCGCTCTTTTGAATACACGTGGGTAATCCGGATGGTCGATGGTAATAATTTTGGATGCTTCATCATAACAAGGCTGTGCCTTCACATATGCTTTCTTTGCATAATACAGGTCACCCATCAGCATCAACGTCACCGCCTTGTCAATTCCATTCCGGGTACTGTTATCTACTGCTTCATGGAAATAATTCAGCGCTTTGACTGTATCTTTGTCATGCAGATAAGATTTCCCGATGGTGTAATAAAGCTGGTCCAGATAGTCCCTGTTGTTGAAGTTTTTGGTCATTTTCAATAACTCGCGGCGAATATTCTGCATATTATCCAGGAACAATCCCGCCTTGCTGATGGTAGCATTGAAAGCCATTTCGTAAGGCGGATTTTTTTTAATCAGATTTGAATAAGCATCATGGGCTTTCTGCTTATTCCCGGTTTGCTGATACAGTTGAGCCAGTAAATAAGAAAATCTGATTTTCAGTGCCTTATCATTTTCCCGTTCCAATGCCATTTCTAGGAAAGGTATAGCTTCCCGGTATTGTGCTTTTTTTAACAACAAATCAGCATAAACCGATGCATATAACCCTACATTATCGCCTTTTAAATTTTTCTGATTCAGCTTACTCAGCATATCTTCCGCTTCATAAATCCATCCCATTTCTGCATAAGAACGAACTACCCACAACTGACAGGTCATGCCCAATTCTTCATTTTCTTTGAAATGACGGGCAATGTAGTTGAAGGTCCCCACTGCACCGAGAAAATCGGCTTTGTGAAACTCAGCTTTCGCGAGCAATAACCACACTTCATCCATAAAGGGATTGTATTCTTCCTGATTCGTGAAAGCCCGGTAACCCTTCTTGCCTGCTTTACGGCGATTGTATTCCGGTTTGATCTTGATCGAACGGGTTTTGATGGCTTTGCGGCATTTCTCAATGGCTCTGTTCAGCTGACTGGTTCCGGCAGCGGCATTCTCATGATTGCTGATGGGATACATCGGAATAACCAGACCATAATCATCTTTATTGGCTTCATGGATGGCTTTGATAGCATCATCGTAACTGACCTTCCCGTTGAAATGAACATTAAAACGGGTATTGACCGACTGAATAGTCCGGGTGGTCCAGGTGTTCTTATTCATGGAACATCCCGAAATTACGAGCAGTAATGCCAGCGTGCAACAAATATACAGGTGTTTTTGCTTCAAAATAAAGTTGATTTTACAGGTTTCAGAGACGACGGCAACCCCTTTGTCTAAAACTGGAAAATAGCCTTTCTATTGTATTTTTAACGTACAAAAATAGCTAATTTCAACTACAATTACGTAATTTTGCGGTGATTTTATTTTACGACAAACTTGTCAGGTTTTTAAACCTGACAGGTTTCAATAAAATTTTATATAAATGTGGGTACTTATTATACTTTTAATTGCCGGAGCAGGGCTGTTGATGTTGTTCACTTATCTCAACAGAAGAAAAAAACAGGAAGAGGTTGAAATTACCTTACAAGTGGATGAAGAATGTTGTGGTGCGCATGAGGTATGTCAACGCGACTCTCTTCTTAATCCGGATTGTGAAATTGTTTATTATGACGATGAAGAACTGGATCAACTGTCAGATACAAATCCATTTTCCTATACTGAATTTCAGAGAAACCAGCTTGCGGACGTTTTTTACACCCTGAAAGAAAGCGATGTCGCCGGATGGCTGCGCAGTTTGCAACTCCGGAAAATTGAACTTCCGGAAGACATCAAAGACGAAGCGCTGATGATTGTTAGGGAGAGAAGAACAATATAACTCTGACAGCTATACTGCTGAAAAGCGTTTTGTCTGCTTTCTGAAATAATAAATCAGCAGCAATACCAATACCATGCTGATGATGCCGGCAAAATACGTTTCTGATTTTCCGATGTTTTCAAGATCTAAAGCATGTGCTCCATCTCCTTTGAAATAGTAAAACAGCACCGCTGCGGCATTGTTGGTAAAATGTGCTACAACCGGCACCCAAATATTGCCTGTCCACAAGAACAGATACCCGAGCAAAGCCCCCATCAGCATGCGGGGAATAAAGCCAAAGAATTGAAGGTGAATGGCGCTGAAGATAATGGCTGTAATCCAGACTGCAGCATGGGCTTTGAGTTTGTTCTGCAATAGCGGTTGAATGATTCCCCTGAAAAAAAGTTCTTCGCCGACGGCCGGAATAATTGCGATTAGTCCGAGATTAATCAGTAAACCGGTCGGGTTATCAACGTCCAGCATTCTGAGGGTAAGGTCTTCCGCTCTTTTTTCAAGATCAACGAGTTGATTTTCAAACCAGGATAAAGAATCGGGGAAAGGAAAGGCATGATTAATCTCTCCCAGCAAATTTATCGCCGGAACAGCAGAAAGCATGATGATTACAGCCAGTATAACATCTTTAGATAGGGGCTTGCTGTCTATTCGAAGGTATTGAAGCGGTTTTTCACTCCACAGGTAAGCCAACAAAAAAGGCGGTATTACAAACAGACCCAGTGATTGCATAAACTGGGCTAGTTTAATTGAATTGATGTCCGACAAGTCACCCTGTGTTATCCAGAGCGAAATCAGGGAAAACAACAACATGAAAAACAACGAAACTCCAGTTAACTGGAGAATTCTCGAACCTAAATTGGAATTGTGCAATAACCCTTTAATTTTCATGACTTAATAAATTCAATACCTGTCCTAAAACCAATTCATCAAAAAAATTGAATTTTACCTTTTTCTACATCTGTGAATAGTTCAAATTTACATGTAAATAACCTTATACATCAACCCTATTCCGATGGCAAATACAAAACTTAATAAAGTACCAACGATGATATATTCTGTTTTTTTGTGTTCTGAATCATTGTTTAAGTCGCCAAACCGGAATACCGATTTTGCAGCCAACAGAAAACCTATGGCACCAAATTCATTGGCAATAATAAAAGTGATAATCAGTATCCGTTCTAAAATGCCAATCCATTTACCCGCACTATTTAATCCGCTTTTCTTTTTTGCATCGGGATGCTTTTCGAGTTCTTTTGCCCATTTCCCGGTTACTTTACCAATAAATACGCCCGTAGGAATAGTGACAAGCGTATAGGCCAGTATTATTCCCCAAATTTTTTGATTAGAAACCAGTTCAGATATTTTCTCAACTAACAGAGCTTGTTGTTGGGTATATACGAGCCACACAGCAATAATTATCACAACATGTAATGTTTGATCAACTATAAAAACGTACGTTGATGTTCTGGCAATTCTTGTTTTAATGGCATCAATCAGGAAATGTCCAACGCTAATACCCAATAATACCGGCCATAAATGATAATTCCAAAGAATAAGTGCTAATATCAGCACATGAATCCCTATGTGAAACCAAAAGTAAGTCGATTTTACACCATATTTATCTTTTTTCTTCGCCATGGTAGTTGATTGCAAAACAAAATCCGCAATAAAATGGGCTACCAAAATGCGCAATAACAGATCAAAATTCATAGGATTCATAGTATCAGATTGTGTTAATTAGACAATTATAGCGATTTATAAATGACTGAATACTCTTTAGATTTCCATAAACACTGAGCCGTTTGTGTACTGCCGGTTGTGTGATACGAAGTATTTCCGATAGTTCATATTGATTTTTATCATACAATAAATGATGATACATTGCCTCTGCAGTACTTGCGGTCCACTTACTGATGATGGCATCGGCAAGTAAACATTCTGTTTCCAACTCCTCGTTTATTTCTTTATTGAATGTGGCAATTAACAACCGATCATTATTTTTTCCAAGTTTATCGAATGCTTTTCCCGATTTTTCAAATGCCTCACCCTGCGACTCGGTAACTTTGTTTGCATCATAACTCATATTGCCTAAACCTATTGCTATCCGGGCATCCGAGAAGGCGTATTTTATTGGTTTTTTGGATTTATTCTGAGAAGAATTGTTGTATTTTGGTTCATAAGTGCGCAGTTTTGCGCGGATTATGATCCCGATTAACAATGCTTTTTGAGGCTCAGGAATCAAATATTGAAAACTATCGCCTCTGTAAAGTTCAAATTTACCTTTCCCGTTTAAATGAAAATGATTGATATCCGAAAAACATTCTTTTAATGATTCAATCACCGACTCAACATCTTCATTCCTGATTTTACGCGACTTTACTAAATCGCCGGTTATGACGGCATAAGTTTCCATCTTGCTGTTGATTTTGAATAATTTAACTGTCTATAATATCTTATTTTATAATTAACTCTACAGATTATTTTGTTAACTCATAACCTTCGTAGGTTATTATATGGAATTATAACCCATACAGGTTATTTGGCGCAAATATAATAAATGTTTGTAAATAATGATACTGTGGAGTGGGTATAAAACTAAAAAACTCCTGCTATCACATAGGACAACAGAAGTTTAATTCCTGAATCAGAAAGTTTGTTAAGCTTTTGGTCTGGCTTCTTTAACTACCATGGTACGACCATCCAGGTCAGCCCCGTTTAATTCTGCAATTGCTTTTTCGCCTCCTGCATCATCCATTTCAACGAAGGCAAAACCTTTTGATTTGTTTGTTTCGCGATCTTTGATAATTTTGCAAGATTGAACTTCGCCGTATTCGGCCATAACCCCTTGCAGGTCATTTTCACGGACTCTGTAACTTAAGTTACCTACATAAATGTTCATAAAAAATAAAAAATAAAATGAATAAAGAAACCT
>Ga0265294_10003521_pt1 | contig 19971 bp, 17 predicted proteins | sample MunlanPumphouse3_FD_192504 | JGI IMG/M metagenome (GOLD analysis project Ga0265294, IMG submission 192504) | Groundwater microbial communities from a municipal landfill in Southern Ontario, Canada - Pumphouse #3 | ecosystem: Environmental > Aquatic > Deep subsurface > Groundwater | place...
AAAAACAGTATCATTTTCCCCAGTAACTTCTTGTAGAACTTCTGCGACTTTTTTTAAACCTAGATCCCCATAATAATGCCCATAAGCGTCATTAAGTATTTTCAAACCATTTAAATCAATCATTACTATTCCTAAAGGATAATTTTCTATTTTATCTTTTTCTATAAAAGAATCGACGAAATAACGCCTATTATATAAACCAGTTAAGGAGTCATGAATACTGATATATTCTATTTCTTTTTGTTTTTGCATAGCTTCAGTAATATCTCTTGATATACCAACCGCTCCTATGATTTGCTTATCTCCGTTATATATTGGCGATATTGATGATTCGAAAGACAAAACTACTCCATCTTTTCTTATGAATTTCCAATCATAGACACAGTGTTTTCCACTAAGAGCTTTTTTATAAGCTTCTAGTCTTTCATTTTTGTTTTCGCCATATATTGTCAAAACACTTTTTCCAATATAATCATGTGGTCCCATCTCCATTAAATCTAAACCTTTACCAAATACTGAAACATAATTTCCGGAAGTATCTATTTCAAAAATTATATCCGCTGTTGACTCCATTAAAAGCTTTACTCTTTGGTTCTCAATCATTAATTCTGCTTGTGCTTTATGTTTTTCATTAAAATATAAATCTGTAGCCTTTAAAACTTTATTAATAGATTGTCTAATCTTTAAATAATCATCTTTTTCATGTTCTGGTAATATATACTTTGATGAATCTAAAATATCGATTCTTTCGATATCGGAAAGAAGTGATTCTAATGGGTTTTTAATACGTATGTTATAAGTAATTATTAAAACAAACGCCAATATACCCATTGCTATAGTTAATGATAAAAATACATTAGAAATAATTATAAATCCAGACGAAAATTCTTGCGATGGTAAAAAAACACCTAAAAGAATTTCGAACGGATCAAGTGTTTGATAATACAAAACACCCTTAGTACCTTGAACGACATAATTATTGTTACTACCACTTCCGCTTAACAAAGATAAATTTGAATCAAAATCACTAACTGGTTGTAAATCTATAACTTCTGTTTCCATTTCTGGATAAGCTAGTATATTAGAGTTTTCATCAATCAAAAAAGCAAAACCAGTTTTTCCTATTTTCTTTTCTGAAATAAACCCAACTATTGTTTTGATATCAATATCAGCAGCAACAACACCTAATAAGTCATCATCTATATATATCGCTTTAGCTACTGTTAGAATTACTCTTTCATGACTGTAATTAATGAAAGCCGGAGTTATAATAGTATCATCGCTTTCAATAGCTCTTTGATACCAAATTCTTGTAGTAAAATCAAAATCAGAATCAGGATCAAAATTAGAAGAATTAGTAAATGTCTTATCAACTTTTCCTAAATATAAAGATGCAATATAATCATTATTTTCATCCACATTAACTATAAAATTTAAAAAATCATCATTGTCAGGATTTTCCAAAACATAGCTTTCCACATTCGCTAAAACTGTTTCTATCATCACAAAGTTTTCACGAATCTGACTTCTTGTATTTTCTAATTCTAATCTTAAAATTTCTTCTTGTTTTTCTTCAACTAATGAAAAAGCCGTATAAAAAAAGTAAGCCATTGTCGCAAACGAAAAAATTAGGTATATGCTTGCAAGTATTAAAACTCTGTTGTTAGTTTTCACTAGTTAGCTCCTTCTAGTAATCCATATACTCCACTAATTTAAAACATTAAAAAAACAAGAAACAAAAATAATTGTTTGTTCTTGTCTTATTGAATTAAACAATTATTCCATATGAATATTATCTATGCTTATTTATATTATACTAAATAATGCATAATAAAACAAAAAAATATATATTTTTTGTAATTTTTAGAATCGTAGATAAAATAATAGAATTTTTTTAAATCAATTTTTGATTATTATTGCCTAAATATACATCCTAAAAAATTTACTTTATAAAAAAAAGCCATAGTAATGGCTTTTCAAAACATTTTGATTAAGTTGTTTGATTATAGCACCATAAAATTATGTTCAAAGAAATAATCTAATAATTTTTTTCTAGTCACGATTCCTAAAAATTGATTTGATTCATCAATAATAGGAACAAAATTTTCGTTAGACGCTCTTGACAATAACACTAACATTGTTTCATTAATATTTACAGCATCGTAATCTCGATGACGTTTTATAGACGAAACTTTAATATTATCCACTTCATCTCTACCAACACGGTCTAACGTATATAATAGATCTCCTTCTGTTACAGTTCCTACATACTTATCTGTTTTTGATAACACGGGAATAGAAGTATATCTATGTTTACGCATAATTTCAATTGCTTTACGCACTGTGTCATCTTCGTTCATATATGTAACTTCATTTTTTGGTTTCATAAAAGAATATATATCCATAATAGTTCCTCCTATATAACATTATTTTCTAATAAAAATTAGAATTTAATAGAAAAAATAGTTTATTGATTCTTTATCTATAGTGATATTATATCATAATGCACATAATAAATAAACAATGTTTGATTTGAAAGAATATAAATTTATCTAGTTTTCGGTAAATATTATCAATATCTATAAAACAATTCTTAACCCTGAATAAAAGTACAATAGTCTTTCTTCTAGTATATTCTTCATAATATCATAAGCAATTTTTCCAGTGCAGTGACCTGTATAAAACTTTTCAATATTTTTGGTTTTCAAAATTTCAGTTATAGCTATAATGTTTTCTTTACTCTCTTCATATTGTTTATATCTTGACTTTAAATGAAATCCACCTAAAACAATATTAATTCGTTGAGGCTTTATGATATTTTCAGCTTGATTTATAATATTGACAATACCTTTGTGAGCACATCCTGCAAAAAGCACATTCTTATCGTTAGATTTTACGATAAGATTTTGTTCGTGAATGAAATCATCTAATAAATATTGATTATTAACTTTTTTATATAATGTATGATTGCTATTGGGGAAAAATCTACTATCTTGAATATGACTAAATAAAAACAATTCTTCATCAATTTCAAAATCTTTTTCTAACATAATGAATCTTGACTTATCTAAAGTCTTATCAAGGCCAATATAAGTATATTGATTTTCTTCTCTCATAGAATAAAATTCATTAAATGCAGATTTTTGAATATATATTAAAGCTGTATTATTAATTTCTAAAAAATATTCTAACCCGCCCCCATGATCATAGTGTCCGTGAGATATCACGACTATATCTATGTCTTTTATATTTATATTCAATTTTCTTGCATTAAGTAAAAAAATATTACTTTGTCCAACATCAAATAATATCTTATGTTTTTTTGTCTCTATATAGTAACTAACACCATGTTCATATCCTAAATTTTTCTCTATTTGAGCATCTTCTACTAAAGTTACTATTTCCATAAAAATATTCACTCCTTTTTCTTTAATAATACCACTAAATACTGATTAATAACACAAAAATATTCAAAGCAGTATGTAAAAAAAGCGAGTGTTACATTCACTTTTTTTGTTTTTTTATCTTATAAAGTAAATAAAAAAGAGTCATTATAGATAATCTATATGACTCTTTAAAAATTATTCTAACTCAAATGCTCCAGTATATAGTTGATAATAAGTGCCTTTTTGTTTTATTAATTGATCATGTGTTCCTCGCTCAATAATTCTGCCGTGATCCATTACCATAATAGCATCACTGTTTCTTACAGTTGATAATCTATGTGCGATAACAAAGACAGTTCTACCTTTCATCAATTCGTCCATTCCCTTTTGCACTAAAGCTTCCGTACGTGTATCAATTGATGAAGTTGCCTCATCAAGAATCATCACGGGTGTATCCGCAACCTCGGCACGAGCAATCGACAATAATTGTCTTTGGCCTTGAGATAGATTAGAACCATTTCCATTTAAAATGGTTTCATACCCATTTGGCAATCTTGTTATAAAATCATGTGCATTGGCTTTTTTAGCTGCTTCAATACATTCACTATCAGTTGCATCTAAACGACCATACCTAATATTATCTATTACTGTTCCGGTAAATAAATTAATATCTTGTAAAACAATTCCGAGAGATTTCCTTAAATCTGGTTTCTTAATTTTTCTAATATTGATACCATCATAACGAATCTTTCCATCAGGGATATCATAAAAACGGTTAAGCAAATTTGTAATAGTAGTTTTTCCAGCACCGGTGGCTCCTACAAGTGCTATTTTTTGACCTGCATAAGCATAAATGTTTATGTCATGTAAAACTTCTTCGCCTTCTTTGTATGCAAAATCAACATTTTCCATAACGATATCGCCCTTAAGTTCAACGTATTCGATTACTCCTGTTTCGCTGTGAGGATGTTTCCAAGCCCATTGGTTATTTCTTATATTTGTTTCGACAATATTACCTTGTAAGTCTCTTTCGAAATTAACAAGTGTAACATAACCGCTATCTTCTTCTGGTGTTTCATCAAGTAGTTCAAAAATTCTGCTAGCACCAGCTAATCCCATCATAATCATTCCAATTTGGCTTGAAATTCTACCAACAGTTTGTGATAAAGATCTTACAAAAGTAAGATAAGCTACTACTATACCAATAGTCAAAGTAGAATACCCTAAAATTGATAAGTTAAATACATTACCAATAATAAAGATACCGCCGATAAAAGCGACTATAACATACATAATATTACCTACATTACCCATAATTGGCATTAGTATATTACTGTATGTATTAGCTTTTTCACTATCTTTAAACAATTGTTCATTAAATTCATCAAATGATTTTTTTGCATTAGGTTCGTAATTGAATACTTTAACAACTTTCTGTCCATTGATAAATTCTTCTACAAACCCTTCTTCAGCGGCAATCGATTTTTGTTGTTTAACCATATAGGTTGCGCTTCCGCTTGCAATCTTTTTAACGATTTGTAGCATAGAAATGATAATCACAAATACAATTAAGCTTAACCATAATGAATATCCAATCATCATAGTAACAACCGCAATAGCTGTGATTAGTGATTGAAATATCTGTGGAATTACTTGTCCAATTAACTGACGCAATGCATCAGTATCATTTGTATATGTTGACATTATTTCGCCATGGGGATGAGTATCATAATACTTTATAGGTAATTTTTGCATTTTTTCAAACATATCCACCCTAAATCGGCATAACATTCCTTGTGTAACAATTGCCATGATTCTAGGATGTATAAAAGTTGAAATAATTCCAATTAAAAACACAACAATCATAATTGTTATATATTTAATCAATATAACATATACACTACTCATACCATTTGCTAATCCAGGATTAATTACTTCATCAATGATTTTTTGAATCATTACAGATGAGAATACAGTCGCAACTGATGAGAGAATAATAGTGATCATTACAATAATCAATTCTTTTTTAAAATATTTGGTTATATATTTTAAAAAACGTTTGACAGTTCCTGGTTTAAAGGTAGGTTTTCTATTCATACTTCCTCTACCGTTAACTGGATGAGCCATTATTCATCACCTCCTGCTGTATTAGTTTGCGAATTATAAGTTTCTTGATATGATTCATTTGTTTTAATTAAATTTTCATGTGTATCAAAAGCGACTATTCTACCACTTTCAATAATTACTATTCTATCTGCTGATTGAATGGAAGCCACACGTTGCGCAATGATAATCTTTGTTGTATTAGGTAATGTCATAGCCATTTGTTCTGTGATTTTTGCGTTTGTCTTAGTATCAATTGCACTAGTTGAATCATCAAAAATAATAATTTTTGGTTTTTTTATTAAAGCTCTAGCAATACATAGCCTTTGTTTCTGTCCACCAGAAACATTTGTTCCTCCACGTTCAATGTAAGAATCATAAGTTTTTGGTAACTGATCTATAAATTCATCAGCACACGCTAATCTAGCAGCTTCTTTAACCTCTTCTAGACTAGCATCTTTATTTCCCCATCTTATATTTTCTGCAATTGTACCAGAAAATAATACATTCTTCTGTAATACAAAAGCTACAGCATCTCTAAGAGAGTGTAATTCATAGTCTTTAACGTTTTTCCCACCTACAAGCACTTCTCCGCATGACGTATCATATAATCTCGGTATTAGTTGAACTAAAGTACTCTTGGCAGACCCAGTGACACCTAATACTCCTATGGTTTCTCCTGATTTGATGGATAAGTTTATGTCTTGTAAAACATATTTACTTTGATCTTTTGAGTAACTAAAAGAAACGTCTTTAAAATCAATTGATCCATCTCTAACTGTCACATCCCCATTAGGGTTTGGATCTAAGGTTGATTCAGTTTCAAGCACTTCAGCAATACGATTTACAGATTCTGCAGAAATAGCAATCATGACAAAAACCATCGAAAACATCATCACGGACATTAATATCATCACTGAATATGTTACCAACGAACTTAATTCGCCTGTAGTTAGATCTAGAGATTGACTATTAATGATCATTGTTGAACCAAAATAAGCAATTAAAACTGTAACTAAATATGTACTAAAAACCATCAAAGGATTGTTTAATGCAATTATTTTTTCAGCTTTGGTAAAATCGTTTCTTACGTCTTTAGCAGCTTTTTCAAAGTTTTCATTTTCAAAGTCTTCTCTAACAAAAGACTTAACTACTCTGATGCCACTAACATTTTCTTGAACGCTATTATTTAATCGGTCATATTTCTTGAAAATCTTTTGAAAAATAGGAAAGACTTTCACCAAAATAAGTGCTAATCCTAATCCTAAAGCTGGCACAATCACAACAAAAATCATTGCCATTTTCCAAGAAATTGTATAAGCCATGATAAAAGCAAAAACCATCATCAAAGGTGTACGAATAGCAATTCTGATAATCATTTGAAATGCTTGTTGAGAATTAGTAACATCGGTTGTTAATCTCGTTACTAAAGATGACGATGAAAATTTATCTATCTCATGAAATGAATAATCTTGTATTTTGTAAAAGATATCTTTTCTTAAATTTTTAGCAAAACCAGCTGATGCAGTTGCGGCATATTTGCCAGCAAACATTCCAGCTAAAAGCGAAGAAACAGCCATAATGATTAACACTGTTCCAAAATAATAAATAGGCTTCATTGTATCACCTGTCATTTGATTAATCATTTCCGCCATAATAAGCGGAATTAAAACCTCAATAACAACTTCAATAATTACTAATGCAGGTGTTAGTAATGTTTGTTTTTTATATTCTCTTATACTCTTCACTAATACTTTATATTGTGAAATCATTCCTTTTTTCATTTATGCTCCTTAATTTTGCCTTTAATATGATTTATTTTGATCAAACTCATTATGTAATCGTTTATTAATACGTACATATGCTAATGCATCTTCTTCACCCAAAAACCTTAATAGATTATGTATTCTATCAAAAACTTCTTTTCCATGATTGTTTACAAAGTCTTGGCCTTTCTTTGTTGAAGATACAATAGTTACCCTTTTGTCTCCGATAGATCGTTTCTTAACAATAAACTCTTTACTTTCCAAGCGTTTTAAAACTGATGCCATCCTCCCGCTAGTTAGCCCTAAACGTTTGGATATATCTCCAACTACGGCATCATCATTTTCTTTAACTAAATATAGCAAAGTTCCTAATTCACCTTTTGATAATTCTAGCACTTTTTTATATGGTGGTTTCTTAAGAAACATATCATCTAAAAACTCTTTTGTTAATGCTTTGTAATCCATTTTATCACCTCGAATACCTTTCACCCAAAGGCATTTATCTTTTACTAGAAGATATGTTATCATAAAGTTTCTTTTTTGTAAATAAAAAAGTATATAAAAACACTTACATTTAAAATTAAAAAAAGCCATCTTAAGACAGCTTTTAATAAGTAAAGAGTTAGTAGACACAAAAAAAACAATTAATGAAAGTCCAGTTCAAAACGATATTGAATTGGGCTTGTATGTTTTATTAATCGTTGCTTAAAGTAATCTTTTCGGGAAAGTTAATTTATCTGCCATTCTAAAATATTAAAATTCTGCACCAAACGGCAATAATGACAAAGACGCTAATTTAAAACATTGTTTACCAAAAGGAATGCCAATAATTGTTATAGATAAAATAACACCAATAATCACATATGAAATCGTAATTTCCCACCCGAAAAAAATCAACCAAATTACATTAGCGACTGGGTGCGAATCAAAATTCGTATGAACTGTTTTTCCAAAAGGAAAAACTGCAAGAGATGCAATTTTAAAACACTGAGTTCCAAATGGTATTCCAATTATCGTAACACACCACAACAAGCCTACAATAATCCACCATACAAAAGATAATAATCCTACAATAATAAACCAAAGAATATTTCCTATTAATCTCATATATTTTCTCCCTTTTATAATATTGTTAATTCATAGAATAATCAATGCAAATATTTATTTAATTAATAAAATCCTTTTATTCATTCTAAGTATAGTAAATTTACAGATTGTTCTTGATATATATATATATATTTTGTAATTAAATAATTAATCATTTTTAAACAGATACCATCCCCAATATAATTATACATCATTAAGTTTGAATTAATAGCCCATAACCAGAAATAATGCAATTACTTAGTTTATTCATTTATTATATAGCACAAATTTAAATAAGTGTAATAAAAAAAGCCATCTATAGATGGCTTTTTTACGTTTTCTAGTGGTGGTTCGGGCCAGAATTGAACTGGCGACACATGGATTTTCATTCGTTTACTGAATAGTAAAATTAATTATAATTTCTTTTTAATTCGCTTAAATTCTTCATCAGTAATAAGGTCTTTTGCTCGTATTTCAATTAACTTCTCTAATGTAAGATTGTCTTTATCAAAAATAAGATTATTATCATTTGTTTTAACATTTTCATGATATTTTTGAGCTTCTTTTTGCTCATGGTTATGATTATTTGTTTTAATATCTTCAACTTTCATGTGATCTATGATATTTTTGACAGCTAAAATTCCTAAACAAACGAGAACAAATATAAATGTTTTATATAATTCAACAGGTATACGAACTGCGTTATCATCCACCCAATTACCAATATAATAAACTTTTCCTAATAACCCAAAATCAAGAAATTTAACTTGTGTTAGAAAAAGAAATAAAGCAATTAAAAATATAATTATAAACATATTTTTTTACTCCAATATATTATTATCTTAATTTACATTTACATTTTAACACAAAAAAGTCAGTATTTAAACTTGATGTTTACTTTTTATATAGAAATTCAACATGATGTTGTTTTATAGCATCTTCTAAACTTATTTGACTATTCTTAAGCATAATCTCAATTTTTTTATTTGAGCTTTTTTTTACTGATTATTTTTTTGGTTAAATATTTATTCCGTTTTTAATACTTGCATTACACGGATTTTCAGTCCATAAATGCAATGTATTTATTTTATATATTAATAAAAGATTAAATATATAAATCTAAACTAACTTAAACTTGGATCTGTTTTCACTTCTTTCGAAACAAAAATACCTTTTGATCTTAAATAGTCTGCATAGGTGGGATCAATAGGTTTATATCCACTTTGAATGAGGTCTTTCATATATAACTTATTATATATGAAAGGAAATACTAGCCAAGAAAAACCAAAAGAGATAATTCCAGCTAATATCATAATCCCAAAATATTTCCAATCGTCTCTAAACAATGCGGGAAAAGCTCCATAAAATAAAGTTGTCCAACTAAATCCTGCTTTGCCTTATAAATGGCGACATACTTTCGCAACCAGTTATCTAAATCGTGGTGGTGATTTAGAAACTTTGAGATTACTTCTAGGTCATTCAAATTTAAAGACAATTCAAAAGTATTTGCATTTATGTAGAAATGATATTGCGTCGAATTATCAAACAATTATGCAAAATTACTAACCCGGAGCGCGACACATGGGCAAACTCATCACAATAGAAATAAAAAAAGCCATCTATAGATGGCTTATTTACGTTTTCTAGTGGTGGTTCGGGCCAGAATTGAACTGGCGACACATGGATTTTCAGTCCATTGCTCTACCAACTGAGCTACCGAACCATAATAGTGGCGGTCCGGACGGGATTTGAACCCGCGATCTCCTGCGTGACAGGCAGGCATGTTGACCCCTACACCACCGGACCTTATTAAATTGGTTGCGGAGGGAGGATTTGAACCTCCGACCTCTGGGTTATGAGCCCAACGAGCTACCAGACTGCTCCACCCCGCGATATTTTTTTGTGCTACTATATGATATCAAACACGTGTTAATTTGTCAATGTTTTAATTTAATTTGGTGGAGTATAGCGGGATCGAACCGCTGACCTCCTGCTTGCAAGGCAGGCGCTCTCCCATCTGAGCTAATACCCCCCAAGAAATAAATGGTACCCGAGGCCGGACTTGAACCGGCACGTCATTGCTGACATTGGATTTTAAGTCCAACGCGTCTACCTATTTCGCCACTCGGGCAAGTGGTGACCCGCAGGCGATTCGAACGCCTGACCCTTTGATTAAAAGTCAAATGCTCTACCAACTGAGCTAGCGGGTCTTTAAGCTGATATGAACCGTCTACAGCTATTTTAGTGTCAATTATAGGATTCGAACCTACATCCTGAATGCTTTTCCAATTAAGCTATTTTGACATTGTATGGCGGAGAAAGAGGGATTCGAACCCCCGCGGCGCTCACACGCCCTGTCGGTTTTCAAGACCGATCCCTTCAGCCGGACTTGGGTATTTCTCCGTTACATTATATATTAAGATGGTGGACCCAGTAGGACTCGAACCTACGACCGATCGGTTATGAGCCGATAGCTCTAACCAACTGAGCTATGGGTCCAACTAATGGTAGCGGCGGAGAGACTTGAACTCTCAACCTCACGGGTATGAACCGTACGCTCTAGCCAGTTGAGCTACACCGCCGTAACTTACAAAATGGTGGAGTATAGCGGGATCGAACCGCTGACCTCCTGCTTGCAAGGCAGGCGCTCTCCCATCTGAGCTAATACCCCAAAAAGAATGGTGGGCCTAAATGGACTTGAACCATCGACCTCACGCTTATCAGGCGTGCGCTCTAACCACCTGAGCTATAGGCCCCTTACTCCTCTTTGCAATGCGAATAATATTTTACTATTTATCGCCACTTTTGTCAATTATTATTTTCCGATTTTTTTTACAAAAAACAGAATATTCCTAAATAAAGGGAGATAGCTATGATTAAATTGCAACTATTAGTTTAGAATATTATTTATTTTTAGGATATTTGATTTCGTTTTTAATTAATTTTTTACGAATAATTTCTTCTGGATCCAAGCCTAAATCTGAGCACATAGCCAAAGAATAAATCAAAACATCTGCTAATTCCTCTTCCACATTTACTTCATTTGGAGGAAAATCTTCCCATTGATAATTTTCTAATAATTCAGCTGCTTCAATAATAATAGATTTAGCTAAAGCTTGTGGTGTGTCGTGTTTTCGCCAACCTCTTTCATCACGAAATACAATAATATCTTCAAGTAATTTTTTCATTTCAATACCTTCTTTATTTTCTTCTTTAAATCCACTCTATCAATTATTACTACACGTTCACAGCCAAGACACTTAATTTTACAAATCGTTCCAAAACTAATAATTTCCCATTTATTTTCACCGCAAGGATGACCTTTTTTTAAAACTAAGACACTACCTTCTTTAATATCTTCATTCATCATTTTCACCATTAATTATTCTGTTAATCAATTTAATTTCTTTTAAATCTTGAACAGTGATGATTATTTTGTTGCTGGTAATTTTAACCGGCTCTTTAAAACTATAGTGTGAATTTATATTTTCTTTAAAATGTGATAATTCTGTTTGTAAATCTTGTGAAATAGTTTTTCTTTTAATTTCTTTCTTCTTTTTTTCTTTTTTAACCATTAATTCAATATCTCTTACAGTTAAATGTTCTTCAATAATCATTACTGCTATTTTTTTTATTCTTGAAACATCTTTTAACTTACTTAAACTTCTAGCATGTCCCATTGAGATGTTTCCCTTGTTTATTTCATCAAGAACTTCTATTGGCAAAGTTAAAATACCCAAAGCATTAGAAATATATGAACGGCTTTTCCCTATTTTTTGAGCTAATTCTAAATGAGTTAGATTTAACAATTTTATCGCATTTTGATAAGCTTCTGCTTCCTCAACTATAGATAGATCTTCTCTTTGAATATTTTCAAGTAAAGCAAGTTCTGCTAAATACTGGTTGTTATAATCTCTTACAATTGCCGGCACAGTTGTAAATCCAGCGATTTTTGAAGCGCGACATCTTCTTTCACCAGCTACTAACATATATCCATTAGCCACTTTTTTTACGATAACAGGCTGTAAAACTCCATTGCTTCTAATTGAATCTGCTAATTCATTCAGAGCTTGTACTTCAAAATGACGACGTGGTTGAAAAGGATTAGGAGCGATTTTTTCTAATTCAATATCGACTACCTCTTCTTTTTCGATATCTTCTATTTCATTTTCTTTAAGAAGGTCTTGAAGCCCTCTTCTAATTAATTCATCTTTATTCATCTCTTGACACAACCTCTCTTGCTAATTTTTTATAGCTTAATGAAGATTTGCTTTTCGGAGAATAAACTGTAACAGGCACTCCATAAAATGTTGCATTAGAACATGTAATGTTACGAGGAATTATCGTTTGAAATACTTTCTCTTTAAAGTATGTTTTTATTTCATTAACAATTTGAAAACCAGAATTCACTCTGTTATCCAACATTGTTAGTAAAACTCCGTAAATCGTTAAATTTTCTCGATTGACCTTTTTCTTTGTTTGAACTAATCTAACTGTATTTAATAATTGTGTTAAGCCATCCATCGCCAAAAATTCGCATTGTACAGGCACCACAACCCCATCAGAGGCCATTAGAGCATTTATTGTTATATAACCTAATGAAGGTGGACAATCTATTAAAACATAATCATAATCGCTCTTAGCGTCCTTTAATAACTCATATAGAATGAAATCACGATTACTATCGGCAATAATTTTCTCATCCACACCTTCAACCATTGTTTTAGCAGGCAAAACATCAATTAAAGGATTGGCTGTTTTAATCCTAACATCACTAAAAATAGCTTCTCTTTTAAAACAATCAAAGATACTTTTAGAAAAACTACCTCTATTAATTCCCATACAAGTAGTTGCATTTGCTTGGTAATCTAAATCTATAAGCAATATTTTTTTATTTAAATCGGCTAATGAACTAGCTAAATTTATTGCGGTAGTTGTTTTACCTACTCCGCCTTTTTGATTAGCAATAGAAAGTACTAAAGCCATAATTTCACCCTTTCTTCTCGTTGTATTTCTTAAGTAAGTCAATATTGTCATTATAGAAAGTTATCACTTGTTCAGAAAAGAATTCATTCATATCAATTTTATTGAAGATATCATCAATACTTTTTTCTTCTGATTTAAAACTATCTAATCCTTTACTTTCTGATATTTCATCGCTTAAATAAAAGTAGATTAAACAAAAAGAAATAATTTGTTCATCTGTCAAGGAAGTAATGTTTTCAACATTATAAATGTAACGGTTACTTTTGTATTCTTTTGTTTGATGAAATTTAAGATAAAAGCTAATAATCATTGAAAACATATCTGAGTTCTGATTGAGTAAATATTTTCCAAGTATATTAGAATTCTTCTTCATCGCTATACTTATTTCATCGTTTTTCAAAACTGATTCTAATCCTTTTTCATGTATATAAATATATAAATCTATTAGATTTGTTATCTGCTTTCCATCTTTTAAAACTTGTTCTGCGATAAACTCGCTTAATTCAAAAGCTACTTTTTGAAATTCTAAATCTTCATAAATTGGAGATTTTTTCATTTCTGCTCTCATGTCCTCAATATGATATAACATCTCATCTTGATAATTTATGTTTAAGTTATTCATTTTAACCCACTCTATATTTAAATCTGCATATAACTTTTCATTATTTAATATCTGAATAAAGCTGACTAAATAGTAGATAACTAAACCCGCTATATAAATAAACACAGAACCTTCTACATCATTTTGTAACATTAATCCTTCACTATACGAAGATGTGTAAAGAATTCCTAATACTAATGTCAAAGTACCATATAAAAAGTATGAATATATCTCTTGATAGAAAACTATTATTGTCAAAGTAATATAAAAGAAAATATAAGCATAAAAACTACTTATTCCAGTTGTATAAAACACCATTAATAATACTGAGTAAATAATAGAAATTTGGATAGCAGTAAATATTTTATTAAATCTAACAAGAATCACACATAATAAATAAAACAAAGCAAAAACCGCTATAGATAGAACTTTAATTAAGGTGCTATAATTTAAAAAGAAAGAAAATGGAATTGTAACTAAAGTTAATATGAATAAAAAACTCATAACTATATGAACTTTTAATTTTCTAACTTCACTTATAGGTAAAAACTCTGAATGGAGAACTTTTTTAATGAAATTAATCATTACTTTTCACCCCCAAAGTCATTTCATCAACGATTGTATTAAAAACATCTGCATTATCTCGATAAATTTTGATAATTTTAGGATCAATAAAATGGCAAAGGTCTGAATTTATAAAAGTATCATACAATTCTTGATTACTTAAAGATTTCATTCCTGGTAATCCTTTTTTTAACACAACATAATAAACAACAAAGCAAAGAATTTTAACTTCCATACTATCTGATTGTTTATTAAAACTTTGAAAATGTGTAGCCGAAAAGATTTCTCTTGTTTTATATCTTTTAGTTTGTGTATGCTTGATTTTAATAATTAATTTTCTTAATTCTGAATCCTTATTTACCAATAATTCTTCTAATCTTTCTAAGTCTTGTTTTGTTTGAGTTGGATAGTCGTTTAAAATCTTAGATTTTTCAATATTATTAGATAGTTTTTCTATAATCTCAAGCTTTTCTTTAAATGGATTTGAAATGTCCAATTTTTGGCTAAATTCATTTAATAAATTATCGATAATTTTGTAATAATCTTTTTGATGAATAATACTAGTTTTTTCTTTTGATTCAAATTCCATTAACAAGGCTAAATTACGATATTCTTTTTCTTTAGCATATGAGATATTGTTATAGAAGAATGTTTTTTCTTTAACAATAATAAAACTAGATAGTAATAACATTACTAAGAATAGTAATACAAAAAATGCAATAGCTAAATCTTTAATAACAAAAGCGTTATTAAAGTCGAACAGATACTCAAAGTTTATAATCAACATTATCATTGAAAAAACAAAATAAAAAGTTATACCTAATAATACTTTTGTATCTTTGTAGATTGAACAAATAGCGTAAGCTACAAAAAGCAAAGGAATGAATGATGGAGATTTAAAGTAAATTATAGTTACTAACATCATTGTGAATAATGATATTGATGTCACATATTTATTAAGTTTCAGATAGTAATAGTGCTCTTGTGAATAAGCAACTGAAGCAAAATTAAAGATTAGAATTACCAAGTAACCCAACCCAAATCCAATTATTGAAGCTGCTGGATAATTAGAAATCAACATATATGCTAGTGTTAAAATCATCATGAAAAAAATGGCAAAGGCTACTAAAGTATTTTGACCTCGCAAATGTTTAAACTCTAAATATTCTCGATAATGTTGTGTTTCTGGAAAAATAAAATACTTTTTATCCAAAACTAAATTCTCCTATAATGGTGATTTTTTTATTTTACTAAAACTTCTTGGATATATATTTGGTGTTTTTGTTTCCTTTTTTATAACTAGGAGCACATGCTGGATATTTTCGTTTACTTCATAAATAATAACGCTCTCTAATTTAGCACCAAGTTTAGAGATACAATTTTTTGCTTCTAATAACTCTTCTTGATAGTTTATCGACTTATATGCTATAAAGTATCCACCAATTTTCACAAACGGAATTGCTAACTCTGCTAATATATTTAATCTAGCAACAGCTCTAGCTGTGACAAAATCAAACTTCTTTGATTTATCCATTTCTTCTGCGCGAGCATGCAACAAAGTAACATCTTTAAGCTCAAGTTTTTCACTTAATTCTTTCAAAAATTCAATCCTTTTATTTAGACTGTCCACTATTGTAACTTTTAAAACTGGTTCAATCAACTTTAAGGGAATTGATGGAAATCCTGCTCCAGCACCAATATCTAGTAATTCTTTGTTTGATAAACAAAAAATTTTTGATAAAACTATTGAATCATAAAAATGTTTTTGATAAACTTCTATTTCTTCGGTTATATTAGTCAAGTTCATCACTTGATTTTTCATAGTTAGATAGTTAAAATACAAACCAAATCTGGGATTTCTTAATTCATCCCAGAGTTTTTTATCAAATTTTATAGTAAATGGCTCCATGTTTAACTCCTAAAGTTGTATATATTCTAACATAATCAAAGTTTTTTTGTTATATGTTTCATGAAACTTATGTTTCATATGTTTTTAGATATATTACTAACATCTGAATATCTGATGGATTAACACCAGAAATTCTTGATGCTTGAGAAATTGTTAATGGCCTAATTTTTGATAGTTTAGCCCTCGCTTCTAAAGCTAGATTATGAACTTTATCATAGTCAAGATTTAAAGGTATTTTTATATTATTTTCCTTTTTTAATCTTTCTGCTTCTTTAATACTTTTTTCTATATATCCGGCATATTTTATATTGATTTCAACTTGTTCTCTAACATCTTCGTTTAAAAAGAGATTTCTTTTATCAATGACTTCGATATCTTTATATGTTATTTCAGGTCGTTTCAATATCTCGGCTAATGTTACTTTTCCTTTTGGCAAAGAGTAATTATTCTTTTCAAAATACGCTGTTATTTCCTTATTTGGTGTAATATATTTGTTTTTCAAATAAATAAGTTCTTGATCAATAGATTCTCTTTTAATTGAAAAATCTTGATATCTTTCTTTTGATATTAAACCGAGTTTATATCCATAATCAGTTAATCTTAAATCAGCGTTATCGTGTCTTAATAGCAATCTAAACTCTGCTCTAGACGTTAACATTCGATAAGGTTCATTTGTGCCTTTGGTAACTAAATCGTCTATTAACACACCGATATAAGCTTCATCTCTTCTTAGTATAAAAGGGTCTTTCTTATCGAGTTTCAAACTTGCATTTATTCCCGCCATCAATCCTTGAGCTGCGGCTTCTTCATAACCGCTAGTTCCATTTACCTGTCCTGCAAAAAATAAATTTTTTATAATCTTTGACTCTAAATTAGGCCATAGATCAGTAGCGTAGATTGTATCGTATTCAATTGCATAAGCATATTTAACAATATTTGCATTTTCCAACCCAGGTAAAGACTTAACCATTGTTTCTTGAACATCATGTGGCATTGAAGTTGAAAAACCTTGAAGATATACTTCATCTAATGAAGCAGATTCTGGTTCAATAAAGAGTTGATGTCTTGACTTATCTTTAAATCTTACCAGTTTATCTTCTATTGATGGGCAATATCTCGGACCTACTCCTTCAACCAATCCACTGTACATCGCAGATTTTGTTAGATTATTTAAAATAATTTCGTGTGTTATCGGAGCGGTGTGAATCAAGTAGCACGGCCATTCTTTATCGAGAATACGAAGATATTTATCTTCGAAACTAAAATGGTGAATAAACCCATCTCCGGGTGAAAGTTCCATTTTAGTAAAATCAATACTATCTCTTTTGATTCTTGCTGGTGTACCAGTTTTTAGTCTAAATGTTTTATGTCCTATTTCTCTTAAATTCTTGCTTAATCCTACTGAAGCTTTCTGATTATCAGGACCTCTTGAAGTAGCCTTGTCTCCTACTAGGACTTTGGCTTCCATAAAGGTTCCTGTTGTAATTATTACAGTTTTCGATAAAATTTCTGTTCCATTCTCTAGAATTATACCAACTACCTTATCGTCTTTTATTATCAGTGATTTAACATAAGCCTCGATTAAGTCGAGATTTTTAGTGTTTCTTAAAGTTTTTAGCATTTCTTTCGGATATTCTAATTTATCTGATTGAGCTCTTAATGCTCTAACAGCAGGACCTTTACTTCTATTTAACATCTTCATTTGTAAACATGTTTTATCTGTGTTTTTACCCATTTCGCCGCCTAGGGCATCAATTTCTCGAACTAAAGTTCCTTTTGCAGGTCCGCCAATTGAAGGATTACAAGGCATAAAAGAAACCATTTCTAGGTTTCCTGTTACTAATAAACTTTTTTTATTCAGTCTAGCTAACGCTAAGGCCGCTTCAACTCCAGCGTGCCCCCCACCGACTATAATTCCATCATACATTCAATCACTTTCTTTCAATATTTAATCTAAATTAAATTATAATGTTTCATAGCGTTATAAACACCATTATTATTTACATCAGTAGTAACATATTCCGCAATATTTTTCAACTCATCTACAGCATTCCCCATTGCAATTCCATGTTTTACTGTTTTTAACATTAATATATCATTAAAATTATCACCGACAGCATATACTTCATTTAAAGGATAATTTAAATAATCAATTACTGCTTTAACCCCATCTGCTTTTAAATCGCCTAAAGGGTTTATATCATAACCAAGATCACTTGACTTATTAAACTGCAATTCTGGAAACTTAGGTTTAATCCTTTCGACTACTTTTTCATTAAAAATAGCCATTGTAAATACATACCTATTCGGATAAAATTTGTGATCTAACCTTGCAATATCTAAATTATAGTGTTTAGAAAAATTATCAGCTTCTTCAGTGTCTTTACGATAAGAAACATAATCATCTAAATATACTATTACAAAATCAAACTTCTCTTCATCCGCTAAATCCATCATTCTTTTTATAACAGAGTTATCTATATAGTTTTCTCTAATAATTTTATTATCAAAAATAACAATTCCACCATTAGCTAAAACCATATTCTCAATACCCAACACTTTATCTACACCATAAATTAAATTTGGATTTCTTCCTGTAGCGATTACTACAGTATGATTATTTTTCTTGAGTAAATCTATAGTTTCTTTTGAACCTTTAGCTAGTTTGCCATTATATAACAATGTATTATCTAAATCCAGAAATATTAGTGCCATAATTTATACCTCACTTAATTAAAAGAATCCCAAATCAAGCATCTCCACCCACATAAACACCTTACTTAAGGCTGCTTCCGTCAAGACCTGACCTAATTCGTGGGCATCTATTGAGTGAAGATGCTTCATTTGAGATTCTTTATTTATTATATCATAAAATTATAATATTTCAATTTTTTTATATCTTAATATTTTAAAAATATGATAACTTTTATAAACTGCTTTCAATGAATTTTTTAAAAAGCGGATGAGGTTTATCTGGTCGAGACAAAAATTCGGGATGAAATTGAACAGCTAAGAAGAATGGGTGATTTCTTAGTTCTACTATTTCTACAAGTTTTGTTGCTGGATTAATTCCTGATAAACTCATACCTTTTTCTAAGAATAAATCTTTGTATTCATTATTAAATTCGTAACGATGTCGATGTCTTTCGTTAATTATTTCTTGTTGATAAGCAGATTTAGCAATACTATTATCCTCTAAACGACATTCGTACATTCCAAGTCTCAATGTACCACCTAAATCAATCCCTTGATACTGATCTGGCATATAATCAATAACATTAAACTTTGTTAAAGCATCGAACTCCGTTGAATTAGCACCTTCTAACCCGCAAACATTTCTTGCGAATTCAATAACTGATAATTGCATTCCTAAACATAAACCTAAAAAAGGAATATTATTCTCTCTAGCATATTGGATAGCTATAATTTTTCCTTCTATCCCTCTTTTTCCAAACCCACCAGGAACTATAATACCATCAACTTCTTCTAACATATTTCTAATATTTTCTTTTGTTAGTTTAGCTGAATCTACCCAATTAATATTAACTTCTGTATCATAGTAATAACCAG
>Ga0265294_10003523_pt1 | contig 19963 bp, 26 predicted proteins | sample MunlanPumphouse3_FD_192504 | JGI IMG/M metagenome (GOLD analysis project Ga0265294, IMG submission 192504) | Groundwater microbial communities from a municipal landfill in Southern Ontario, Canada - Pumphouse #3 | ecosystem: Environmental > Aquatic > Deep subsurface > Groundwater | place...
GCTCTTTCTCAGAAGTACCCATGAACTTCTTTATTCCAGCCTACCAAACGTCACTCCCTCTTCCGGACACTCACCCTCCTCACACTCTGGACATGCCATCAATAATCCATTCAGCTCCTCACACTTTTTACATACCCTCACCCTCAGTCTCTTCTACATCTACTACGTGTGGTGTGATCAAAGTATCCTGAATAAGTGTCTCACCTGTATCAATCTTAATCCGCTCATCCATCAGTCGTTTTATGGCTTCCTTAGCTTCTACAACACCCTTTGGTACATCATTCACCAGAACATTCCCGGTATTCTCCTGTTCAAGCTCGAACATCTTATTCAGTAACGACGTCTTCACACCTAAATCTAACATTTTAAAGATAAATGAATGACTCATCGCCTTGCGTTTCAGTGCCAAGTCATACACCGTACATAAATCACGATACGAAAGCGTGTCTAATATCTCATCAGACAATAAAAATGTCTCCAGTGACTCAAGTGCCTTATCCATCTTTTTCATACACCCGAGCTCAGAGGATATTACCGCATTCAGCTCGCCAAAACTTAGGGGTAACCCATTATCAGTCTTTTCTATCTCCATATATTACCTGCAATACTTCTTTCTGCTTATTCTCATTTAACATCCGATACCCGTTCAAGAGCTCTTTCTCTTCTATTGTAACTGTTGGAGAGACTGCCAGAAGACAACGCCGGATCAGGTCCAGAGACGTGTTATAAAACTGGAACATCTCACAATAGAGCTTGAATAATCCCTCAATCTGGATACTGGTCATATTCCTATTAGAAAGCGATTCAAGAGCACTCTGCATCACTCGCTCCATAACAGGTAATTCAGACAGAAGATGCTTAACTCTCTCCATCAACTCTAATATCAACTTGTCCGTCTTCACCATTTACAACATCCATTTCATACTCAAAACACCCACTCTTATTCGTATCACCCTCAACCCCAGACCGTTTACCCTCCTTGTACAGCTTCTTAACCAACTCAAACGTGTCCCTGAACTGTGGGCTATTATTATAGCCGTCCAGATTCTTTCCATTCTTTATGTCCCCTGAAACCGCCTGCGAGAACTCTAACACCTTCAGAAACCGCAGTGCTCTCGGGAATGTAATTGTCTTCCCTGACAAAATAAAAAAGAAGTAAAAAACATCCCGCCCAAACTTCTCATACAAAAGTAACAGTGATACTAAATCAACACGATAACAAACTGAAATATACAGTAATGCGATCGTGTCTGAATTGACTCCGAACCTAAACTTATACTTACCTCTTTTTTTACTCCGCATACGTTATCAATCAAAACGGAAACGTTACCTTTGTGACACCCAACTCACCTCCCCCATGACTTATACTGCTCCACATCATCCCCCGAACTAAAACACTCTCCATCCCCAGACCTGTCATATCTTCTACAATGCTCTCACTGTCAACCTCAAGAGTGACTCTCGAAAGAGCACTGACAAACCAACGACACATGTCCTCCTCTCTAAACAATGACTGCTCCCAGCTATCCTCAACATCCTCCGGAACATCATCCAGCATTCCCTCATCTAAAAATACGCTTTCCCGCTGCAACCGCTTTTTCTTTCCACGCCATGAACTCGCCTTGTTCCGGACAACCGAGAATACCCAGGACGCCACGTTCACACCGCACTCAGCGTCGTAATACCGAAAAGAATCTAAAATACGTACCAGACATTCCTGCCTGAAATCATCATCAACATACCCAAGCAAACGCATCTGGAGATAGTTCAAGTACGGAATCACATGAATGACAAACTCATTGCTGTCATGCCCATGCTCACCGTAGACCTCAACCAGCTCTCTTAGGCTTTCTTTTGTCATTCTACTTCATACTATCTACTAAACCTCCCCGCTACACTCGCCCCTCCTTTTACCTCAACCTTTAGCACCCCACCCAAACTCAACAGGAATAAGTACCAGTCGTTGGACGACTTCAGGTATCTGTGCATCCTCAGCCAGTACTGAACAACCTCTTTCAACCGTGTGTCGCCCGCTTTATCCAGAAACACCTTGTCCATCAGTCTACGCATATAGATGCCAAAGTCCTGCTCCACGTACAACACCGGATTAGAAACAACCCCAATGATAATCTCCCTGGCTCGCTCTGAGTTACCAGACATAAAACACTGGATCATCTCGGCAAACTGCTCGTCCATCAACCTAAACGTACTCAGATACTCCTGCTCGCCCACCAGACGAATCATCTCTAACTGCTGCAGACCATCTCGAACATGCCCGCTCACACGCCTCGCTGCTCGCCCAAGTGCCTCGTTTGATACCTGTACCCCCTCCTTGTCCGCCACGCCCCTGAGATGCGCACACATCTCTTCATACGATAGCAGCTCAAAGGGTACAACCAGTGACCGGGAAACAATTGTAGGGAGCAATAACTCGGGATTTGTCGTACACATCACGAAAAACACACCGCTCGGAGCTTCCTCCAGAACCTTCAAAAGTGTCCCCTGCCCCGCCTTGCTCACCAGCTGTGTCTCGTCCAGATTCACCACACGATACCCGTCGGAAACAGCGTACGCAAGCGTGTCCCTAATCTCACGCATGGTATCTACATTCCCAACCACACCTGAGTCCAGCTCAATATAAAGCTGACCACCGCCAAACCCAATCGACTTACAGCTTTTACATTCATTGCAGCAGTCCCCGTCATGACGCTCACAGTTTAATGCCCTGACAAGTATCCTGCTACAAGTTGTCTTACCCAAACCACGCTCCCCAGAAAAGATTAATGACCTAGGAGCCGATGCAGGTCTCTTGCAAACAGCTGATAGTATGCTCTTTGCCAGTACCTGCCCCGAGACATCCTTTAATCTTCTAGGCCTATGTTCTTGTGTTAACATCTCAAGACTCAAAAAAGAATATAGACACTAACTGTCAACCTCATCCTCCTCGACAACCTCAGCTGCTCTTGGTTGTGTTGCTACACTCGATTGTGTTACTTCGCTCAGATTTATCTGAGTTGAACCACGAAGCTTCAGATGAACATCACCCTTGTCATCAACAAAACCCTCTGCCACCTCAACGTTACCTTGCATGTACCTATGGTTGTCAATGTCCTCAAGCACCTTGTACATTCCTAAACCAACCTTCGACTGACTCAGACAGTTGTTGTACTTCACAACCCCGAACAAAATGTTAATGAAGTCTTCCCATGAGTCAAGCCTACTCGTGTCACCAATCTTGCGAACTGACCCAGGGGCAAACTTCTTAATCGCTCGCATCACTCGAACCCAAACCGCCTTATTAAATGGGCTTTCTAACGCTGTCATGTACCCGTCAATCAGGTCGGTTGCGTCCTCATAACTAAAGTTCCTTTCAAAAACACATGCCAGCAGCTCAGAGTAGGATTTACACAGTGCATCAGTAATACGTTTAATTGAGTTATCCACAAATGCAGAAATCATCTGTGCGTTAAACGATCCCGGCTTCAATGTCCAGAAGTCCGCCATCCAATGATCCACAAAGAGCTGTTTCTTGCTTACCTTATACAACCCTGTCTCAACCGACACCTTACCCACGTTCAGTACTGGAACATGGACAATCACAACAGGTTCAAATGCATCCTGTCTTGCTCCTGCCTTATTCACAAAGTGGTAGTATGTGTACACCCCCTTGTCGTAATCTTCACCCATCAGTGCCCAGCCTTCCCCAGACACGATTCCCTCAAGCTTAATGTCGAGCATACTCTTGTCCTCAACCGTTGCATAAAGGCTTGTACCATCAGAGCTAGATAACATGGCCAGCGTCTCAACGTCCTGAGACACTACCTTCAGCTGACTGTTCAGTACCTCCTCCATCGCCTGCTTCGATAATCCTAGGAAGAACTTAACTGGTATCTTCAGTGACTTCAAAAAGGATGCTACACATTCCTCTGTCCATCGCCCTGTCCCATTGTTAAACCCATCCCAAAACACCTGAGCACACCCCGCATCACGCAGCGCAATGCTCGTCACACTCTTGTTAAACCATACCCTAGTATTATTTTCGTTCTCCATACCATGTCATCATACGCTAATTTTAACTGAATTCAAACAACAAAAAAACACGAGTAAAGAATCTACACTCTCTACCCGTGCCCAACCTAAACAGAACTTCTAATTATCAGTCTGGATTACGATCGCCAATATACCTTTCTAAAAATTATCTACCATCTCGATAATGTCTATCGCTTAATAACCCTAACGTTTTTGCTTAGGCATCTATCATAAAGTGTACCATACTCTTTTTTATACAGCTCACGCCTAATAGAGATTGTTCTCAAACGTGGACAATTTCTAAAAGCAAACCGCCCAATGAAACTAACGCTGTCGGGAATATAAATCTCAGTAAGACCAGTATCCTCGAATGCCCCCATATTAATTGCTTCCAACCCCTCTGGTAGCTCTATACTCTCAAGTCGTTTACAATGCACAAACATATAGTCACCAAGTGCTGATGTATCATCAGACAGTACCACATGCTTCAGATTATGAGACTCCTCAAAAAATAACCGAGAATCATACGCACAGTTACTCCTTAAGATAAAAACAGTAAGATTATCACAATGCGCAAATGCCTGACACCCCGCATCCTGAACAGACCTAGGAAGACCAACCCATCCTACACCTGAACCCATAAAAGCAGCACCACCAATCTTACGAAGGTTACGTGGAAAATGAAGCATGCCTTTCAAGTTTTCACACCACTCAAATGCACCATAACCAATCTCCAGAAGACTTTTAGGAAAGACAACCTTAGTAATTTTACTACCCTCAAAGGCAAAGTCATCAATCTTGGTAACACCTTCAGGAATGATAACTTCACCTGAATTGTCAAGATCATGCCACTCATTCTCCCTACCTCTAAGGAGAACACCATCTTGTATATTCAGATCAGGGAACCCCCCACCCACATCATCCTGATCACTGTTAAATGTATAATTGCTCTCATTGAGCAGCTTATTCAACTTTCTTAACTTTTTCATATAATCTACTTTTCACTTATATTCTAATTAATTAATCCTTTTAAAAATGACTCTACATTTCTATTAAACGCCGTTACCTCCAACGGCCACCATAAATAATATAGACGCTCATTTTTATTTTTCCACACTACTTTTCTGAAATCTATATCCAAGCTTAGGCAGGACCTCCAGTAAATCAATCTGAAGTAGCCTACCCATCCCTGTCCGCATGTAGTACGCCCCCCAGTCCTTCACGTACTTAGGCGTTATACTCATTACAGTACACCCAAGCTCACTCATCCGCTTCGCTACCCTAATCGTTTGCTCCTTACCTGTATCATCATTATCAAACGCCAGGATAATCTTATCTGTCAGACCACGTAGCAATTCTATACTACCCCCAGAAGGACCAGAAGACAAGCACGCCAGGACATACGGATAGTACCCTGCAATGAACTCACGGTCCTTTACACCCTCAACAAGTATAATTGGATTGCCCCGTCTAAACTCGCCAAAGTCATGCCAGCCATACAGTACCTGGCCTGCAACCCCACCATTATATAAGCTGTAATCCTTGCCCATGTACGACCGGAGTACAAACCCACCAATGCTCCCATCCGGAAAGTCAATCGGTATCATCCAGAATATCTTATTATTATTGAAATAATTATAATAAGACTCCTCATGCGGAAGCCATTCAAGATGTTTTACAGACGAAACGATACGGACATCCCACCCCCTCTTAGAGATAAATGCCTTGTACTCCTCCGTCTCAAGAGGCTTCATCTCCTTAATGGACACCCCATGCGAGTACATCTCCAAAAACTGCCTAATCATAACGCCTCCCTCTTAAAAACTTCCAGTGCCTTCTTTGCACTCAACCCCTTGCTCCCACCCTTCTGATACGCCTTTTTCCAATACTCAGCATGACCTTCCCAACCTTTTCCCTTTGGAACACTACCCTTATCCATTCCATAAACCAACCTAGCCATACATGCTGCGAACCTCGGGTTCTCTAATAGAACTTCCCGCATCTGCCCCCTCTCAACCCGACTTACCCCAGAAAACCTCTCAACCCTATCCTTTAAATTCTTCCTGGAAAATAGATACCTATAATAAACATCCTCAGCAGTAGCAGGTTCAATCTGCCAGAACGAAACCGCAGGACCACCACCAATCTGCTTGTCCCATCTCCCACCACCACTCTCTACAATAGCAGTAAAGTACATCTGATCTACCACCTCGTCTCCAGAAGGTAGCACACCCTCAAATGCCTTTACTGCCTCAAATGACAAAGAATGTATCTCCTCCAAAGAAACCCCATTCACCCAGGATATACCCAGTAGAAAAACCAGAACTATAAAATGCTTAGCTCGCACATCATATTAGACGCTATCTTGTATATACATATTCAAAGTTTCCTGTTCTTTTTATCGATGCAGGATACATCCCTTCAGAAAGGTTGTACCAGGAATTGACTTCAGACTATATGGCACCTTCACCTGTCGCAAAGAAGAACAACCCTGGAATGCCCTCTCCCCAAGCCATTTAATCTCACCTAAAATAAGCTCTTTCAGTTTCCCACAATCACAGAAAGCTTCTTCCTTTACTCCTATTACCCTCACAAGCTCAACTTTCTTTAACTTATGACACCCCTTAAAAGCACTCTTACCTATAACCCCACCTATTACTTTCAATGACCTTAGATGCCTACACCCCTTGAACACTCCCTCAGCAACCTCACGCACCCCCTCAATCACAAGCTCCTCGGGTACCTCACCACTAAACCCAACCACAACCCCATCCTTAATCTGTAAATTCATATATACTAGGTGCCCCGAATAAGCTTTTCTAACTTCTTGATATCCATATCTTCAGAACCTACAAAACGCTTCATTCCATCTACATCCCATGATAACACACGCAGCTTGCCCTTGTCCCCTCTCAAGAGCAGCTTCACCTTCCCAAACTTAGCATTCATTCCCTTACCCGTTGCCACACTCCCTGACAGCCTATACATTACCTCCACCCCATCCTTATCACTGGATATCTCAACAATGTCACTTACCGTCAAATGCTTACGGACATACCTCAGTGTATCCTCAATCAAACTCAACTCCTCAAGCAACCCTACCAGATGTATTACTCCAGTCTTCACAACATCCAGTGCAGAAGCTTTTCCATACCCTCAGGTGTAACGAACACCTCGCCATACCCATCAAGAATCAGGTTATCAATTGTGACTGAGTAATTGATTCGGCTCCCGTCAGCATCACTCGCACCTATCGACCGCAACACACTCATTAAACTCATTCTATCTTGGGGTGCAGACTCATTATCTCCTACCACAATACGAAATGAGTCTACCCCCTCAGAGTCATCATACCGGAGCTCGACCAACTCATAATCGTCAAACACTTCCTCTTCTTCAGTATCAAGAGGGTCAAACTCCATCCCATCAAACTCTTCTACCCCTTCAGGATCAATCCCATTCAACTCATCATCTATTTCATCTGGATAATTACCCATAATCAATCTTCAGTTTAACACCCTATCAGTGTCTGAACATAATATAGACACTTTTTTAACTGCATCCTAAGCTTTCTCCACAGTTCAGACACTTGTAGCATGCACCATTTCTAACGGTTGTTTGACCACAATAGGGACAAAGCGGTGCGTCTGACTGGAACCCTCGCAATACTGCTGATAACGAAACACCCTTGTCATTAGCTTCCATACTACCCTCTTCTACTTTCTCACCCCAGATCACATGTCTTACTGCATTCACCGTTGGCTGGCATGGGTTGCTTACCTCTTCAGTATTCACAAACTCAGTCACAACCCCCTTGCCAATCCCGCTCCCGTCACAGCTACCCAGGAACTTGAGCTCCATCCATCTAAATACATAATCCACAATCGAAGTGGCAGAACGTATCTCTGGATTGCCCGTAAGACCCCACGGCTCAAATCGTTGATGTGCAAACTTCCGGACCAGATCTGACAACGGCACACCATACTGCAGTGTCAATGAAGTCAATGTTGCCAGACTGTCCATCAATCCAGCAATGGTACTCCCCACCTTAGCCATTGTAATGAAGAGCTCACCCGGCTGACCATCCTCATACAACCCAACGGTCAGATACCCTTCATGCCCCGCAATCTCAAACTTATGATTCAGCGCACCCCTTGTAGCCGGTAGTCTATGCCGAACAGGCTTACCCAGATTCCGCTTCAACTCACTCAGCGTCTTCTCAAGCTCTGTTATTCTATTCTGTAGCTCCTCGTTACATGCATCTACCTTACTCCCCCCTGCACTTCCACCCTCCTTAGACGTGCGTACAGGCTGAGCACTCTTACTCCCATCCCGGTATATAGCCACACACTTTAACCCTAGCTCCCAAGCTGTCTTATAAGCCCTCGCAATATCTTCCACTGTTGCTGTGGACGGCATGTTCACCGTCTTTGAAATTGCCCCACTGATAAACGGCTGAATCGCTGCCATCATCTTCAGATGTCCATAAGTGTCAATACAACGCTTGCCATTAGCAGGAATAAATGCACAATCAAATACAGCTAGGTGTTCTGGTTTCAGTGGATTAGTCACCTCTTTCCCGTCTACTACAACAGTTTCAAGTGTATCATACTTCTCAATATAAGATAAGATATCATTAATATCACTTGACCCATACCCTAATCTGTACAATGCCCATTTAACACATGTATTGACCATCTTCAGCATCCCACCGCCAACCAGGAACTTGTACTTTACCAATGCCATCTCCGGCTCAACCCCCGTGGTACTACAATCCATCATAAACGAGATGGTTCCTGTCGGTGCCAAAACCGTTGTCTGTGCATTCCTGAACCCGACACACTTTCTGTTATCCACTAGCTTACAAACAAGGTCCCAATTTACTCTCTGACTACCATTATTACTCTCACCAGAATCATTATCATCCAAATGGAAGAAGTAATCTTTCAAACCTTTTTCATCAACAATACATTCATAAGCTCTCTTATGACTGTGCATAACTTGTGCAAAGCTTTTCTTGTTCTTCTTGTACTTTGCAAAAGGTCCTTTTACCTCTGCTAACAGATAGGAAGTATAATAGGATACTGCTGTCATTGTACTTGCTATCTTGGAAGCAACCTGTCTGGCCTCGTGACTGTCATAAGGCAACCCAAACCGCATAAGTAGTGCTCCCAAGTTAGCGAACCCGAGACCTAATGACCGGAAGTCATGAGTATTCTGTGCAATCTGCTTTGTGGGATAACTGGCTCTATCAACTAAAATCTCCTGTGCAATAATGAAAAGATATATAGCACTCTCAAACTCACGCAAGCTAAACTTATACTTGTGCATTGGATTGATAAACTTACAAAGATTCAATGAAGATAGGTTACATGAGGTGTTATCCAAGAACAGATACTCAGAACATGGATTACTGGAATTGATTCTACCACTCGCCTTACATGTATGCCATTCCTGAATTCTGTCGTCAAACTGCACCCCCGGATCACCACACTCCCATGTTCCCTCTGCTATCTGTGTAAAGAGTACCCGTGCATCTTTCTTCTCTAAAGTTTCCCCTGTAGTTACAGCCTTTGTTTCCCAAACACCATCTCCGTCCAAGGCATACATAAACTTGTCCGAGATGCGTACAGAGAGATTCTCATTCTGGTACATTGCACTGCTATAAGCCTCCCCGTTAAAGGAACCATCATACCCCTGCGCAACCAGTGCCCGGACCTTCTTCTCCTCAATCCGCTTTGCATTAATGAACTCTTCAATATCCCCATGCCAGTCACAGAGCGTGTTCATCTTTGCTGCCCGCCGGGTCTTCCCCCCCGACTTAACCACGTTCGCTACCTGATCGTACACCTTAAGGAATGACATAGGACCACTTGGCCGACCTCCACCACTCAGTTTCTCTCTGCTCGACCTGATGGTCGAAAGGTCCGTCCCGGTCCCACTTCCAAACTTGAACAGCATCGCCTCGCTCTGTACCAGTCCCATGATGGATTCCATGTTATCCTCAACTGACTGGATGAAACATGCGCTACACTGCGGACTCACATACTGTGTCTCAGCTCTCTTGACAGTATCACTTCCAGTATCATAAACCCAATTACCCGCTGCTGAGTCTCGTCCTACCTTGTATGCTTCATAAAGTCCTACATTAAACCATACCGGAGAATTAAATGATCCATATTGATTCAGACATAACCAAAGAAGCTCCCGGTAAAACTTGTCCCCTTCATATTCGTCAAAGTATCCATCTTCCACACCCCACTTTGCAATCGTCCTACATACACGATTCAGTAACTGTTTTATACTTGTTTCACGTTCTGGCGTCCCTAACTCACCATAAAAATACTTCGAAACTACTACCTTCACAGCTGTATCAGACCACACCTTTGGAGCTTCAACATCTTTCTGACAAAAAATAACCTTCCCATGCTCATCTGTTATCTCGACATCCCGCTTATCCCATTCTATTTCATCAAAGGGATGCTTTTCCTTATCACTGAACAACTCCCATATCTCTAACTTTGGTTTCTCATTATTCTCTTGAACGACTCTAAAACCACCATTTTCAACGACAAATTTTCTCGGCATAATAATATGTATTATAAAATCAATAAATTAAAAAAACCTTCAACAACAGCCACCCTATCTCTCCTTTAATATAGACCCCCATCCTAAAATCCTGAGCACTCCCTCCATTATTTTTGTACTCAGCTCCTCCTGTTTCGCCTTTGGCAGCTTTATCTCTTTCAGAGACTCTTCAATAAACTCACGTAACTTAACACCTTTCCCATCCACATCTATGCAAAAACCCGTCCACTCATTATTTTTAGTCATAAATCATTCCCACTATCATGTTGTGCCATTACAAAAGACATCCCGACAAAAAAGATACCCATAACGATAAAGCTAAAATCATTCACACGCTTTACTCTCCCTACAACAAACAGACCTATAACTTGGCATAACTCTCTCCACTATAGTACGCTCAATTTCTCTTAAAGAACCAAACACTCATACACTTCCCACAAACCTTTGACATCTCCCCACGAAACACATCTATCCCTGACTCAGCACCGCACGACCTACAGATGCCCATCCCACGCTCCAAGAGAAACACACGACGCATCCGTACCTGATCCCTAACCTTTAATAGGGGTAAACTAAATAGAGATGAAAGGGTAAACAACGGGTTCACCCCAGGCAAGTACATGTACCCCGTCACCCCACATCCTACCTGCTTCAGGTTTAACCCTATCTCCTTCTTATCCAACAGAACCATTCCCATTCCGATTGTAGTCGATACCCCCTGCACCTTCAGCTTCACCTCACCTGTATACTCCGATAACTTATCCATCATGTTAACCGCCATCAGGTTCTCCCCATCAAACCGCCACACGGAACCAAAGGATACCCTAAATGAGTCACATGCATACGACTGTACCCCAAGTATTTTCACCCCCTCCATGTGTACCCACCGCCAGTCAATCCCCTGAACTGCTCTGTCTACCTCATCCTTCTCACACCTGAACTTAATGTCAAAGCACCCTAGACCACCCCAGACGTCCACCATGTCATGTTTACACTCTGACTTATCAGAGTAGTTATCCACAGAGTGAAAGCTATCCTCCAAACCCAGTAACCCTATCACTCGCCCAGCAAGAACATGATTCATCACAATCTTGTGCCGACACTCACTCACTGGATCACCTGATATAGTGTAAAATACTCTGAGCCTGCTCTCTACTCTATTCAGGCGTTGTACTTCTTCCACACCACCAAACCCAGGCACATCAACCGGACGCTCAAGAATACTCTGCTTCAATTCCCTACTGCAGATACCACACCCATGACACTTCGCTCCCTTGTTCGATACTGTCCGAAGACAGTATGACAACCCCTCTTTACCCACCGTCCTATACCAAAGCTGTCTTGTAGTTTCAGGAATGATATCGTAACTCGATACCGGAGTAAGCTCGTTATACTCTCGCTCTCTCAGGTAGTACCCCTCAATCTTCTCCGGGCTATCCAACCCCAGTGTCAGATAGATTCGCCCTATCAAGTCCTGCAACGGATAATATAGAGCACCATTCTTTTCCCAGACCTCTCTGTACCACCCATAAACATCCTCTGAGATAAGCCTGCCTGCATCAATCAATAGCTGCTGGAATGTATACTCATACCCGCTATGCAACTTGACACCTACCCCAAGAGCTCGACACTCCTCAAACATGTTGTATATCTCTTTTACATCCCTGTGCAGTCCTACTATGGACCGCCTCGGACTCCATTGCATCCCCGTATTTAGATAAGTGACCAGTACCGTAACGGATAAAGCCAGCTTTACCCGTGCCCCGACCTCATCACGTCGCTTCAGAAACCGCCTCAGATGCTCAAGTAACTCTGTGTAGTCTTCGTCCGTCTCATACCCTGACCAGATAAGGTTGACCTTTAAAACACCTATCCCCTCCGCAAATACCTGTTCACCCACCTTATGGAACTGCACCCAGCTAACTCCCTTATGATAGTACTTCTCCCGGATACGTTCCGAGATACCTTCCAGTGAGATTGTCAGCCTGTTATTACCCAGTGACTTCAGGAACTTAACATACCCCGGACTCTCCGCAATCACATCCGCCCGCATCGCAATCACTGACTGAGACTTAATCCGCTCTGCCCCGTACTTCAACAGGTCCACATACCCCGTATGATAATTCAGGTTATACGCATAGTAGCTCAGCAGGTTTGGAGCACTGTACCGTACAAGCGTGTCAAACCGGCTCTTAATATGCTCCGTGTCATGTTCTCGCCACGGCCCTGACTCACTTCCCTCTGCACAAAATGAACAACACCCTGAGCCACTACACCCCTGTGATATTCTAAGAGCAGCTCTACCAGCCTTGTCATTGGACGTAATCATCGCCCGCTGCTCGAATATGGTTGGGGTAGTATCAAACGACCTAAAAAACTTTACCTTCTCAGGTACCCAGTCAAACTGACGTTTAATCTCGCACAGCTTTACACCCTCATACACATGCTGGTACCCATCCGGGAAGTACAGATTATCATACTGAGTAACCAACTCCTTAATCACCCCAATCCTATCTGACCTCAGCCTATCCTTCTTATCATACAGTGACTTGACCAATAACGGCAATCTTACCTCACCCTCACCCAGGTAGAGTAAATCTAGTAACGCACCCTTCTTATGCCCGAACAGAGACTCAAGATACTGAGCTACAACCCCACCCCCAATGATAAAAGGATCGTTCTCTCCACGCTCAGAAAAGAATGGACTCAGTCCACCACCCCAGAACGTTGCAAGTATACCTGCTGACTCAAAGTGTACCCCGAACGTGACCATGATAACATCAAACTCATCCAGCGTCCGGAGACTCCCCCACCCGAACACCTCAGGTACACCAATGCCCCGCAGAACGCCACAGTCCCGCTGCCCCAGCCTCATTCCCGTGTCAATGTAAACACCCCCATGAATATCTAACCCGCCGTCGTTGCAAAGAGCAATCAACTGTGAGACCGTATTTGACATCAGCTTCGGCTCAACTAACCCCAGCTGTAAAATACAAATGCGAAGGCCCGCCTCTTTAAAAGACGGGCCTTCTACATTTAGGTCACTTAATCCCGCCTCAACCCCGCCCATGAAAGGACCGACGTCAAGACGCTTTATAACCCTGACTAACTTTTCTCTGACATCCACGTTGGTCTACCGATTACTCTCAGCATCATACATCCCTGCCAGAGCAACCCACATAGACTCCGACTTAAAGGTTAGTGTCCCCTTACTGTCTGTGATTATCCTAACACTTGGATCATCCTTATACATAGCTAAAATACATGCCAAGGGAACAACCTGCATCGTAATTGTGAACGTAACATCCTTCGGAACCGCTGACACAGGAAACATCAGTACCCTCCCAGTTCGTGTCAGTGCCTTCACCGACATCCGACCATCCTCAGCCAGAACCTTTACATTACCTACCCCACCAACCATATCCTTAATCAAGGTTACAATCTTATACATATAATGACATGATATGTGCATCCACCCCTCAGTGTCATCAGGTTTCTCGACCGCTTTATACAACCCCTTAAGGTTATTCGTATCTATCTTCGGTATCACTACACATGCCGTCTCAGTCCGGAACGCATATGCCTTTGGCAGCTCCGTAAAGTCAAACCCGGCTGAGTCCGCCAGAAGCTTTTGAAGGATCACCGCATCCAACGCACGCAATGAGACTCCCTCAAACCCGACGCATGTCTGTGCGCAAAAGGCGTACATGAAGTTACTACAGGCTAACCCGTCGTCAATGCGTACCCTGTTATCCTCTGGTCGTCTCGCAAGTGACATGGAAAGCGTAATGTTAGATAACACCTTCAGAAACTCAACGCTCGAAAGCGTTTTAATGTTATCCTTGTCCGTAAAGCACTGCCAGTCAAACGAGGTTGTATCAAGGTTGTAGTGCTCAATCTCAGCCTCACCACCCAGTACATACACCGCAGGGAAGTTATCTTTGTCCCTGATAAAGAGTTTGTCACCTGAGTTGCGCACCAGCATAAAGAGCGACTTAAAGTCTACAATGTACTCCTTATCCAGTATGTTCTCGGAGTTTAACAATGGAACGCTCACCCGAGCCAGGATATCGCCAGTGTTAATTGTAAACTCAATCAGCCCGTTCACCTGCTTCATCCGAACTACCTTGCTCAGGAGCTCGGACATGTTCTTAATCGCACTGCCCAGAATAGATAACCCACGCAAAAGTCTGTCCCGCTCAAAGAGCCAGTGCGCAAAGTTAATTGCGTCGTAGTCATACGCTTCCACACCCGCCAGACTCTCATCCAGCATGGATATCTCCTCGTCATCAATCTCAGGTGCAATACCAATTGTATCCTCACCCACTCCCATTGTTACCTCATCAGGTAACATCTCATCATTTATCTCTCCCATAAACTCTACTTAAATTCTAACCCTAATCTTGTATACACATCCTCAATGTAGGTTAACACCTCAAGAGGAACCCTCATCTCTACTAACGCTTTTTTCACCGTCAGCACATTACTTTTTGCTGAGTCACTCTGAACAAACCGCTCCAGTAACTCAGACATACTTGTTAGCAGTGTGGAAGTATTCCGCACAGGACTCTTTATCAGGTCCGGACGGAACAGCTCCTTGCTCGCCACTGTCTCCACAGGAACGTTCCTTTCTACCTGAACTATCTTCCCTCCCTCACAGGATAATACAGTGATAACAGGAATACGGTTCATGTTGTAGTCATGTGCTGAATTCCGACAAAGACTCCCCTGCCGGATCAGTGTTGTCCCATTCCCCTCAATGTCTGGCTTTGGCTCATGTTCATGCCCCAGGAATACATACTTGTACCCCGAGGTGAAAATTTCACCTCGGTTAAGACTGAACTCAGGGTCGGACGACTCCTCAAAGAAGTAGTGCCCCAGAAGAATGCTATCTACATCCCCTGTGTACTTCTTTATCTCTGGCCCCTTCTTAAGCTCCAGAGCATCAAACACGACCCCACCGAACTCACGTCTGTTCTCTAAAATCTCAATCACCCCGAACTCATGCAGCAGGTTTAAGCTTGTTCTATCTGCTGACGTCAGGTTTAGCCCTTCCACGTCATGATTGCCCCAGATTGTATACAGCTTCTTACCTGTCTCCTGTAACCGTCTGGAGACCTCAATCTTATACTGCTCACTTATCACCGGTCTGTGTAACAAATCACCTAATACGATCGTTACATCTGTCATGCCCATCACAGTAACGAGCTCATTCAACGTTACTGTTGGATAATCAGCCTTCCACGACCTAGGTGTCTGCTCACTCAGGTGTACATCCCCAACTATACCTACCCTAACCATTACAAGTTTCCCTCTCCCTCTTTAAACGTAATTCCTCAGCTAAAACTAACATCTCACCCACAGCATCTAGCTCTCCGTTCACTGGCATCAAATCTGACACATCCACATACAAGAACTCAGCCAGTTTTGCACGCCGTTCCTCAATAAAGCTCACTGGTATTTCAATGTCTGAGTCAAAGTTACTCTTTTTATAAAATGCCATAAAAGTAAAGGGGATCAGACTGATCCCCCAACACACTACTAAACCTCAGGCTTAACAACCATACGATGTACCCTACCCTTCTGAAGTGTCACAGGTTCATTCATTTTTTCTGCATAGTCATCAATCTCAATCCCCGTTGACCTTGCAATTGATAACATTGCATTCATGATCAGACGCTGATTACGCAGCAGCTCATCTACCTTAATTTCAATCCAGTTCAGCTTCTGCTGAACAGTGTCCAACTGTTGTCTACTCTCTTCCATATCAACCTTCACTCCTCTAATTTTCTTTTTCTTTTACCACCCCATCAGAAATGACATACGTCCTATCCGCTGAGGATAAAATGTCTGGGTCATGAGATATAATAATCACCCCACCACCCTTCCGGGAAGTCAGCTCCCGAATAAAACTAAAAAATCTCTCCCTATACTGCACAGACACATTATGATACCCCTCGTCAACAAATAGATAAGGTAGTACCCCTGTCTGCATCAAATAATAGTAGTGAATGACAAAACTCACTACTGTACGTAGCCCAGCACCTGTACCCTCTTTCAAGTCTACTTCCAAAGGAGGCTCAACACCACCGTCCACCACGGTGAATGACAGAGATTTACCATGCTTACTCTCTATCTCCACTTTGATCGAATAGTCTTTGTCATAAAAGACATACTGAAGTGCCAGATTGATTGTACGCTCTAGCTCGCCCCGAGAAGACTCATACACTTTATCTACTGCGGTCCGGAACATCTCACGGGCTGTACAACAGAGCTCAATCTGCTTGCGAAGTGCTGTCTGTTCATCTAACAGACTCAGTGTTTCTACCTCAAGCCTATTCTTATGCTCTCTTAAGGCATGTATTCTCTGTCGAATACTACCTGACTCCAAGAGTAAGTTGTCCATCCCCACCTACTCCTACTGCACTGTATTTCCACGAAGTAACGCCTCTACCTCTCCTAGAGAGAGTGACAGCTCCTGCACGTACCTCGTCGCCTCGGCATATACAGCCTCTGCCTCCGCCTGAAGCTTATCACGCTTAGCAATAAGCTCCTTAGTCGTCTGCACCCCGTTTCGAGCCAGGATTTGTTCCTTCTGACTCTCTTTCTCGCTCAGTACACCTCTCAGACGTGCTGCCCTTGACTCAACTGCACTTAATCTCTCCTTGAGTGCCTTATACTCTTCAATTGTCATAGTCTCCTATTCCTTTTCCTGTTCTTTTGAAGCAAGTCTCTCTTCTCTTGCCTCTTTTAAGTCTTTTTCCCACTTAGCATCCTGATCAGCAACATCCATCTGTGCCGAGTACATGCAGTCCTCGTAAATCAGGTCGCTAACCAAATACATTGATTCAGAATAATCCATACACATGTATATACGCTATTTCACAAGGCTACTTCCACACAACGGACAGATTTCAACAGAAGCAATCTGGTCTGATAATTCCTTCATCTCCATCTCAGTAACCCCTATTGAATCCTCAGTATTCATCCTGTCCACCCCGAGCTTCTCTGTCTTCAGTACCTCGTCAGAAACTGTGAAGTAATTATCAATGACTGACATGTCAAACACCTGTCCCTTATCAATAACCTTCACCCCTGTGATAACTTTATCAATCCCAGACAGCGTTACCACGTCCTGTTGTACTGTCAATGCATCTAAAATTGCATTCAGACTAAGTGTCTGTGCTTCCTTAATGTCATGCCCTAAAAGCTGATCAACCCACATAACCTGCTGACACTGACCATTAGTCTCAATGGCCTGTAAAACAACACCTATGTCAAATGTTACCCCCTTGCACACCTGCTCTTTATACCCAAGCACACAATCAATCCCTAAAACCATATGACTATCTCTAGCCAACTGGAACGCTGACTCAATCACATCAAAGGGTACTACCTTCCCATCAGTTATTAGCTTTCTGGACTCTAAAACAGTGTCAATGAACTGGACCAGCTTAACCGCCTGCTCCATCTCAGCCAGCTGCTTCTGTAAACTCCCCGCCTGTTCGGTTAGCCTAAGCAGCTTCTCCTCGTCACAAACCACAAGTGCATCATCAATACTGGCACTAATCCTATCTACGGTCTGTAGTCTGTCTAAAACGTCAATGTCTCTCGCCTTAGCCGTCCGTTCATCCCCCGTAATGGTACCCAGTATGCCCGCCGAGTCCACAATGCCAAAGATATTCTCAAATAACTTGAACATCTCTGCACTGGACCGATCAAATGGAAACAGTACGTCCCACTCGCTCTGAATATTAAGTGTCCGGCCTGTCTCATCCACCGCAAGCGGATACTGCGACACATAATCATGTAACCGTTTCCTGCCTGCTTTCTCGAACGTCCCCGCATCAGACGTCTTATAAGTAGAAGAGTCTCTCGTCCGCACCCACATCACATCTGGCTGACCTTTAATCCTCAAAGCTACCCGAGCTTCCTTGCACCCCTTCTTGACATAGTGTTTACCCGATGTTGGATTCAACAGAATCGCACGTAATGCCCTGAACACTGATGTCTTACCGCTTGAGTTCGGTCCGGTGATACAGGTTAGACCGCACCCGAACTTCAGAACTGCACTCTCAATCCCCTGAAAGTTTGACAGTGCTAGCTCAATCGCACTCCCATTTGTCTCCATAACCATACCCTTTATTCCTCAGTCGGTGCAGGTATCTCAACCTCATCCTCGTTTGTGTTACCCTCGACCCTAACTGTTGAGTCAATCGCCTCAATGGGTGCATCATCCTTTGCGCTTGCATGGACAATTGACAATAAACCATTCTCTCCCATCCAGGTTACTACCTTCTCGTAGTTAGTCTGAATCCAGTCCAGGACACCCTGCCCACCCGTGCAAACGAACTCCTCGTCACAGACCTTAAGTTTAAACTTACCACCTGACCCACCGGTCATATATCCAAGAGTCTTCAGGACATCTCGAACGGTCAGCCGGTTTGAAACTCCCTTGCCATAGATAACAGGCAGTGGCACCTTTATATCAGGACGCTCATTTCGGTTCTTTACACTCCATAACTTTGCCATGTTGCCATAAACAACCTCAGCCCGACCATTCACAGTGTCCTCCTCACGCTTCATCTTTGGCCCCATTGCAGCACGCAAACGAATGTCCGGGTAGTGATACATTGCATTCCCACCTGTACTATCCTCTGTGGTCACCGTCCCCCAACCGATCCCAATCTTGGTTCTAACCTGATTAACTATCCACAGGTTCGTCCCCATCATTCGGAGCTTTGGCTTGTACTTACAGAGTAACTGGCTATTCAACCTCGCCTTCACACCCACGGTCGCCTCCTCAACGTCCTTATCAGACAGTGCAGTTGGCTGAACCGCTGACAGCGAGTCAAGAATGACCATGTCATATTTGGCCTCCATCACTGCATCCAGGACGTCGTCCACGTCACTGTAGGTAATTGGACTCAAAACCAAAAACTGGTCGCCTATCTTTGATCCAGCATACGAAAGCAACCCCATACTATTCAGAATAGACCGCTTCACACCTCGCTCAATGTCAAGGTATGCTACCTTCTTACCATGAATCATCTTGTTGGCGCAGCACTGAAGCAATGTTGTACTGTTATGTACCACGAACCCATCTGCAATAAATGTACTGGTTTCACTATTAACAATGTCCCATACATCTGACTTCCGTCCTTTATCCACAAAGACAATCGGATCGTAAACAACGTTTGTCTCCGACAGCATGATGCCAGTCAGATACCAGTTAAAGGTATTACTCTCAAGCTTGCAATGATACCCATGAGCGGATAATACCTGCTTGCAAAACATCGCAATCTCTTTCCCCGGAACATACACCCTTCTGCCTGTGAGCTCTTGT